>ERZ894203.278-NODE-278-length-48850-cov-22.548806_pt1 | contig 48850 bp, 29 predicted proteins | sample MGYA00380286_ERZ894203 | MGnify/ENA primary metagenome ERZ894203 (study PRJEB32331, sample SAMN06328484) | human gut metagenome | biome: human gut microbiome; feature: stool | host: Homo sapiens | collected 2014-02-06 ... | reverse complement strand
TCGCGACCCCAACCTTGGCAAGGTTGTGCTCTACCAACTGAGCTATTTCCGCAACTTTTGAGCTATCTGTTTCTCAATTGCGAGTGCAAAGGTAGTGTTTTTTCTGAAACCTCCAAAACTTATGGGCTTTTTTTTACCGTTTTTCCCTAAAATATCATTCAAAAGCACGTTTCAGCACATTCTGTCGCGGTAATCTTCGTAGCGGAACGTGCGATAAATCTCCAGTTCCCCTCCAGTATGAAGCAAAGCGACAGACGGATGATGGATGCCGTTGAACATTGTCGTCTTCACCATCGTATAGTGGATCATATCCTCAAACACAATCCGGTCGCCCGCCTGAAGTTCGTGATCGAATTTCCAGCTTCCCATATAGTCCCCGCTCAGGCAACTGTTTCCTCCAAGACGGTAAACATGATCCTCCGGAGCCGCATTCTTCACCGCCTCGGGAGGCAGCGACTCCGCTCCGCGCACACGGGGCTGATAAGGCATCTCCAGACAATCGGGCATGTGACAAGTAAAACTTACATCAAGAATGGCTGTGCGGATCCCCCTGCTCTCAACCACGTCAACTACCGACGACACCAACGGCCCGGTTTGCCAGGCAAATGCAGAGCCCGGCTCCAGGACAATCATCAGATGGGGATAGCGCGACTTAAGGCCTTGAAGCAAGCGTATCAGATGGTCGACATCATAATCCTTGCGCGTCATCAGATGGCCTCCGCCCAGATTCAGCCACTTCAACTGAGGGAACCAACGGCTGAACTTCTCCTCGATATGAGCCAATGTGCGCTCCAGTTCATACGAGCTCGACTCGCAATGGCAATGGCAATGAAAGCCTTCGATGCCTTCAGGCAAACGTTCGGGAAGCAAATCAGAAGTAACCCCGAAACGAGTTCCGGGAGCACACGGATTGTAAAGTTCTACCTCCACCTCCGAATATTCCGGATTCACGCGAATGCCGCACGAAACCGGCTTTCCTTTCGCCATCGGATAAAAACGCTCGTACTGAGAAAGCGAATTGAAGGTGATATGGCTGCAATACTTCAGGAACAAAGGAAAATTCTGCTCCGTATAAGCCGGTGAATAGGCATGCGCCTTGCTCCCGAACTCTTCAAACGCAAGCCGCGCCTCATATTCCGAGCTGGCTGTCGTGCTATGTATGTACTCGCGGAAAATCGGGAACGACTTCCACATGGCGAATGCCTTAAAAGCCAAAATGATTTCCACTCCGGCCGTATCGGCCACATGCTTTATCAGGCTCAGGTTCTTTCTGAGCAGCTCTTCCTCCATCACATAGCAGGGGGAAGGAATCTGGTTCATATCTTTTATCATCATCTTTCTTTTCTTTATTCCGTTATTCACATACTTTGAAGCGGGCAAACTTCAGCAGCAGCTGCTTGACTCCGGCATTTTCAAAACGTACGGTAGCCTTGCGGTTGTCGCCTGCGCCTTCTACCTTCTCTACCACTCCCCGTCCGAACCGCTCGTGCTCGATGTGCTTTCCCTCCAGTGAATCTCCGGACATTTGCCCGACACTTGAAGATGCCGGCACGGACGAGGAATCGATTTTCCGCAACTTGCGGGGAGCAACAAAACGATGCGGCTCCTGCGGCATCTCGCCTCCGTCAAACATCGAAGGCCCGCCCGTGTCATACGATCTGACTTCCGGACGGCGGAAGCCCCCGGCTATTTCTTTTCTGAATCGCCCTGCACCAATCTCTACCTGACGAGCAAGCTGCTCTCCAGCGGGCAAACAAAGAAACTTCGTATCTATATCGCGCAAGAAGCGGCTGGGATTGCCGAACTCCATCTTCCCATAGCGGAAACGGCTTTTTGCATACGAGAGATAACAGTGCGATTCGGCCCGCGTTATAGCCACGTAGAACAGACGCCTTTCTTCCTCGAGCGACCGGGGATTGTCGGCCGAAATTCCGGGAAAAAGACCTTCTTCCATCCCTACGACAAACACATTGGGAAACTCAAGACCTTTGGCCGAATGAATGGTCATCAGTGTCACTTTCGATACATTATCATCCTTTTCGCCGTCCTGGTCGGTGAGCAACGACACCTCCGACAGATAATCGGCAAGCAGAATATGGCTATCTCCCTCTTCTTCCCTGTCGGAACAGAAATCGTGGATTCCGCTAATAAGCTCTTCAATATTTTCCTGACGGCTCAGATTCTCGGGAGTACGGTCCTGATAAATGTCATTGATGATACCCGAACGGCGCACGATGTCCTGCCCCAAAGTATAGGCATCCTTCTCCGGAGCACTGCTGACAAATCCGGCTATCAGGTCACGGAAAGCCTGAAGTTTGGAAACCGTTCCTTTATTCAGCGACAGTCCGTAATCCAGAGGCCTGTTCAGCACTTCCCAAAGGCTGACATGCTGCTTCGTGGCCGCATCAACCAGCTTGTTCAAGGTCGTATCTCCTATTCCTCTCGCCGGGTAATTGATCACCCGCTTGAATGCCTCCTCATCGTTCGGATTGACAGCCAGGCGGAAATAAGCGATCACATCCTTGATCTCTTTCCGCTGATAGAACGAAAGTCCCCCATACACCTGATAAGGGATCCCTTTCCTGCGCAATGCCTCTTCAAAGATACGGCTCTGCGCATTCGTGCGGTACAGCACCGCACAGTCATGATAATCATATCCGCCGCGCCGATGAAGCTCAACAATCTTGTTGGCCACGATTTCACCCTCCTCCACATCGCTGTAGGCGCATGAAACAGGAATCGGTTCTCCTTTGTCGTTCTCGGAGAACACATTCTTCTGAATCTGCTGGCGGTTCTTTTCTATCAGGCTGTTCGCCGCCTTCACGATGGTCTGCGTAGACCGGTAGTTCTGCTCCAGCTTGAACAGGAGAGCATCCTTGTACTGACGAGTAAAATTCAAGATGTTGTCGATGTTCGCTCCGCGGAAAGAGTAAATGCTCTGCGCATCATCTCCCACCACACAGATGCGCCGATGCTCTTGCGTAAGCTGCAGCACGATGCAGTGCTGGGCATAGTTCGTGTCCTGATATTCATCAACCAGCACATAACGGAACTTGCCCGCATATCCTTTGCAGACATCCGGATGTTCCCTGAAAAGACGGTAGGTATAAACCAGCAGATCGTCAAAGTCCATCGCATTGCCCTGACGGCACCGCTCGCAATAGCGGAGGTAAATATCACCTGCAAGAGGGATTTTGGCCGCCTTGTCGGCTTCCCTCATCTCCGCGCTCGCCGCATAAGCCTGAGGAGATACCAGATGGTTTTTCGCATTGCTGATGCGGCTCTGTATCATTCCGGGCTTATACACCTTGTCGTCAAGCTGAAGCTCCTTGACGATTGCCTTGATCAGACTTTTCGAGTCTGCCGAATCGTAAATGGTAAAACTGGAAGTGAAGCCGATCTTTTCCGCCTCCATCCGGAGTATGCGCGAAAAGATGGAATGGAACGTACCCATCCACAGATAGCGGGCTCTGTCGATGCCCACCTGACGCGCAATGCGCTCCTTCATCTCCCTTGCCGCCTTGTTTGTAAAAGTCAAGGCAAGAACAGACCACGGCTCATAACCGTGGTCCAACAAATAAGCAATCTTGTAAGTCAGTACGCGCGTCTTTCCCGATCCGGCCCCGGCTATCACCAGCATGGGTCCGTCGTTATAAAGGACAGCCTTGCGCTGACTTTCGTTCAGTTCGTCCAGATAACTGCTCTCTGCCATACTCAATTCTTAAAGCTATGAATCGGGGCTGGAATGCGGCCTCCACGGTTCACAAAAGCCTCGCAACTGAAGCGGTTGACCGGCATCACAGGCGCATATCCCAACAGTCCTCCGAACTCCACTCTCTCTCCCACGTTCTTGCCGACAACGGGAATGATGCGTACAGCCGTAGTCTTCTGGTTCACCATTCCGATAGCGGCCTCATCTGCAATAATGCCCGAAATGGTCGCAGCCGAAGTATCGCCGGGAACAGCAATCATATCCAGACCGACCGAGCAGACGCAGGTCATCGCCTCAAGCTTCTCAATGCCAAGGGCACCCGCTTCAACCGCGTCAATCATTCCCTGATCTTCACTCACAGGAATGAACGCTCCGCTCAGCCCTCCTACATACGATGAAGCCATCACGCCTCCCTTCTTCACCTGATCGTTCAGCAAAGCCAACGCCGCCGTAGTTCCCGGAGCTCCCGGATATTCAAGTCCGATCTCTTGAAGAACCTCAGCCACGCTGTCGCCCACAGCCGGTGTAGGAGCCAGCGAAAGATCAATAATTCCGAACGGAACGCCCAAGCGGCGGGAAGCCTCCTGAGCCACCAGCTGTCCCACACGGGTAATCTTGAACGCGGTGCGCTTGATGGTTTCGCACAGCACCTCAAAGCTGGCGCCACGGATTTGCTCGAGCGCATACTTCACAACGCCCGGACCGCTGACGCCTACGTTGATAATCGCATCCGCTTCCGAAACGCCGTGGAACGCGCCGGCCATAAAGGGGTTGTCGTCGGGAGCATTGCACAGGACAACCAGCTTGGCGCACCCCAGCGAGTCACGCTCTTTCGTCATCTCGGCCGTTTCCTTCACGATTTCTCCCATCAGCTTCACGGCGTCCATGTTAATTCCGGTCTTTGTAGAACCTACATTGACCGAACTGCAAATACGCTCCGTACACGCCAAAGCCTTCGGAATCGAACGGATAAGCAGTTCGTCACTGCGAGTCATCCCTTTGGAAACAATGGCCGAATAGCCTCCGATAAAGTTCACGCCCAACTCTTCCGCCACCTTATCCAAGGTCAGCGCAATCTTCACATAGTCATCGGGAGTGTTGCATGCCGCTCCTCCCACCAAAGCTATCGGCGTAACAGAAATGCGCTTGTTGACGATAGGTATTCCGTATTCTTTCGAGATTTCCTCGCCCGTCTTCACCAGGTTGCGGGCAAGCCTCGTCATTTTGTCATAGATTTTCCGGCAGAGCACATCCAGATCGCTGTCCGCACAGTCCAGCAGACTGATTCCCATCGTGATGGTGCGCACATCCAGATTCTCCTGGTCAATCATTTTATTGGTTTCGATAACCTCCGATATATTGATCATAAAAACTGCATTATATTAAGGTACGACAACAGCTGTCAGATGCGGTGCATCTTATCGAATATTTCTTCTCTCTGACACTTGATCTGCACGCCCATCTGCCGCCCTACTTCATCCAGTTCATTGACAGCCTGTTCGAAGGGCTTCTCCATTTTCTCCATATCCACAATCATCATCATGTTGAAGTATCCCTGCACGATGGTCTGCGTGATATCAAGGATATTCACATTGTTGTCTGCCAGCCAGGTGCAAACCTTGGCTATGATACCTACAGTATCTTTTCCAACTACTGTAATAATCGTCCTATCCATGTTTTTTCTGTAAAATATAATTGACAGGGCAAAGGTAAACAAATCTTGGCAAAAGTCTGATGTGGGAAGAAGATAAATTCTTGCTCCGCACTCCTGCTCCATCGTGCAAACAGCCGTTTACAACATCACGTAAAGAGGACCTCTCACTCGTACGTAAAGATATATTCATCCTCATAAACATAAGACTCGAAACCATCAAAGGCACCACGAGCAGTTACCCGTGACAGGTAGTTTTCAGCCGTGAAACTGTATTCAAACGGTTCCCAATAAGCCCCGTCAGTGGTTTCTTTGGTCGGATCGGATGCCTTGGAAGCTGGTTCTTCTACTTCATATCCCCAATTCGCATAGTCTTCCTTAACCAAATTCCTGCTGTTCTGTCCCAGCATGCGGAGAGCAAAGAGCATGTTTATAATGTCTACATATTGCCCATCATGATGGATGCCGAACAAGGAACGGGAACTCATCACGTTGAAGTCCAAGTCAGGCGTTTCATTCAAATAAGAAGTATATTCCCAGTCCATAAAGTCCTCGTAGATGATTCCATAGGTATCAGTTCCGGTATTTATCAGGTTTCCGTCTTTCCAGTCCATTATGAGGCGGGCGTAAGTAAACGCCCGAGTGGAAGCCGTTGTCCCCGGATTCAAAACAGCAGTATCCTCGCCATTCTCCAACTCGTATGTATTGTTTTCCACAACTTTCTGCAGGTAGCGGTTGTCATCGTAATCGAAACGCCAGGCTGTTGTAGTGGGATATACGGTTTCTTCGTACATCAGACCCACATCGCCCGCCTCATTCAATTGAAGTATATAAGTGTAAGGAGAACTATGGTCCTTGGTCTGCACGAGGCGTACGGTCTTCGGGTCTTCGTAGGTGAAAGTGTACACATCGTCCGAATAATAAGATTGACTATCACCTATATACGAGATATCGTGCATCTCCGTCAAACGGCCTTCGTTGTCGTATTCGAAAGTGATGATGCACATGTCATAAGAGTCGGGATGAGCACATTCCACGCTGGTATGTTCCAAGCGCACCAGACGTTTGCCTTGCGAAGAAAGTGTCCCACCGTCTTCGGTCGTTCCTTTCTGTTCCACCGTAATGGTGATAACATCGTCCGCGCACACAATTTCAATCTTCGCCTTGCGGTCTTGCCCGGTCGTGTTCTTCTTCAAAGTCAGAGTCAGGGTGTATTCACCCGGGCCACCGCTGTAGGCACTCAACGACAGCCAGTCCACCGAACTGCCTCCCTCGGCCCGGGAAGTGACGGGAATGACGGAAGCCGTCCAATCCGCCGCGGCGGTGAAGTGTATGCCGCCGGAGTTATCCGTTGTTTCATCGGCATAAATAGTTTGAGATGTCTGCGTTCCGTTTGTCAGCATGATGCTACCATTGCCTTCTTCATCATCACTGCAAGCGGCCAATCCAAACAGCAGGAACAAGGCCCACAATGTTGTTTTCCTGTTAATCTTCATAATCATGTATGTTTTAGGGTTTCAGTCATCATTAGTTTATAAGTTTCACATTAGAGGTTACGCTTTCAGTGACAGCATACCTCACAAGACCGCACATGCTACTAACACGATCAAACGTTGCGGTGATACTTGCGGCAACATTGAACCAACGGATCATGTACTTCCCTACCTTCGTAACAATGGCCCGAACCATCATAACGGGCGCACGAAGCACAGCAGTTGTAGAGTGGAGCATCTGACTTGCTCCTGCTTCCACCATTTCCCGCAATATCGGCCATTACTGCCGGCACGATAATTATTATCAAATAAACAATCAGAATAATCGAAGCAAGCATAATTGCCACCCCCAAGAACATCCAAAGGAAATAGGCCGCGAATATCAGCAGGAAGAAACCTCTCCAGCCTACATTCCGCAAAAGTCCGGAGAGAGTGGAAGCAACGGAGTTCATGTACCATATCCAGACAAAGAACACCATGGCCAAACATCCGATAATGCCCAACACCATGTTGGCTATGGAGTAGAAAGTATTGCCAAGGACGGTAGCCGACACGAACCAGTACCTGTCCACATTATAACCGCACACAAATTTCAGTGTATATAATATAATGAAGTAGGCCAAGCCTGCATACACTATCCACGAAACATGCTTCATAACCCTCCGGGTATGTTCTTCTGTATCGAATCCCCAGCGGAATATGGCGAACAGGGGAAAATAGAGGGAGAAATATACCAGAAAGCCCAGCAGCTTTATCCACCCGGAAGGAGGCAGGTTCTTTGCGCCGACGGTAAGGAAGGTATTCTCTCCTTGCCTGCCCTCGAACATGGCACCTTCTTTCGAGATAACGTACTGCTCCTCCACATACAGCGGTTCTCCATCGTCGCCTATGTCTACCTTGGCCCATCCGTCCGAGGGCTTGTCCACCTTCAGCTTGCCGGTATCCAGCCAGCGTTCTCCTTCCTTCTTTTCAGGCACCAGCGAAGGGTCCGCTCCATCTTCGGGATACATCACCATCTGCTCCGTTCCTCCTGGCTTGTCATAGAAACCCATGCCCATCTCCCAATTCAGAGAGTATCTGACAGTCTTCAGCAGAGGCTCGTAGTTTTCCATGCCTGACACAGCAAACATAGCCCAACCGCATACCAGCGAAACGACCAACAGCAACAAGGCTCCTATGGCTCCCGGCAAATCCAGTTTCCTTCTTTTCCACTTTCCCATACGTACATTCATTTACAGGATACATTATCCACCTTTCCATACAACAAAGAAAGCGGTTTTAGAAATACAGGAAATCACAGGAAACAGTGATTTTAGCCGCCGGAACACATTTTTTCAGGGAAAAGCAGCACATTGTTCAAGCCAATGCCTCAGAGCCTGCATCTCATCCAGCCGGACACTTACAGGCTGTTCCCGCTGATTTCCCGGTTCAGTTCCTTTTCTGATAAATGACGATTTTGCCGTTCAGTTCATAACTTAAATTTAGAAACTGTTTTGAATTTCTCCAAAAAGTTTTTCTTGGCTTGATGTGTTCGTTTTCGTGTGTGCTTTGGGCTATTTTTTGGTCTTTTCCGCTTCTGTTCTTCGTCAGATAGCCCGCTATCTTCCTCATCACACAAACGGAAATGCCTCAAAAACTCATCCCAAATCAGCACACGATAAATTCAAAACAGTTTCTTAAAGGCCAAACAAGTTTTGTTCCATGCAAGGGCTGTTCCTACAGCCCTTTGCTTTTCGCCTCGTTCCAGATGGCATCCATTTCTTCGAGCGACATGTCTGCCAGGTTCTTTCCCTCTTTTATCGTATGTTCCTCCAGATAATTGAAGCGGCGGATGAATTTCTGGTTGGTGCGTTCCAGCGCATTGTCGGGATTTATCTTATAGAGGCGGGCTGCATTGACCAGGCTGAACATCACATCCCCGAATTCAGCTTCGGCCTTGTCTTTGTCCATCTGCCCCACTTCCGACTCAAACTCTCCGATTTCCTCCTTCACCTTTGTCCATACCTGCTCGCGCTCTTCCCAGTCGAAGCCCACGTTGCGGGCCTTGTCCTGGATGCGGTAGGCCTTGATGAGCGACGGAAGCGCTTCGGGCACTCCGCTCAGCACAGACTTGTTTCCGTCTTTTTCCTTCAGCTTGATCTGCTCCCAGTTCTCCGAAACCTTTTCGGCCGTATCCGCCTGCACTTCGCCGAACACATGCGGGTGGCGGAAGATCAGCTTGTCGCAGAGCTTGTCGCAAACGTCCTTGATGTCAAAGTCGCCGGACTCGCTCCCGATCTTGGCATAAAATATCACGTGAAGGAGCACGTCGCCCAATTCCTTGCAGATGTTTTTCTTGTCATCCTTCATCAGCGCGTCGCAAAGTTCATACACCTCCTCAATCGTATTCGGACGCAGGCTTTCGTTCGTCTGCTTCCGGTCCCACGGACATTTCACTCTCAGTTCGTCAAGCACGTCCAGCAGACGGCCGAACGCCTCCATCTTTTCTTCTCTTGTATGCATATCCATCATTCAATCAATTTAACAGTGCAAAGCTACGGAGTTTCCGACAAAAATCGTTGCCCGTGAACGTAAAAATAAATAACTTTAGCCACAAAAGAAACAAACTTCGCCAAATATGGACAAACAGAAAGTCGCCTTAGTGCTATCCATGGGCGGTGCCAGAGGAATCGCCCACATCGGTGTCATCGAAGAACTGCTCGCGCACGGCTATGAAATCACCTCCATTGCGGGAACTTCGATGGGAGCGATTGTCGGAGCTATGTATGCAACAGGAAAGCTGGAAGAGTGCAAACAATGGATATGCGGATGGGACCGGAAAAAGATGTTCTACTTTGCCGACGTGAAGCTGAACCGTGAAGGCATGGTGAAAGGAAACCGCTTCATGCAGGAACTGCGGCAGATTGTTCCCGACGTAAGCATCGAGTCGCTCCCGCTTCCGTATACGGCCCTTGCAACCGACATAATCAACGAATGTGAAGTTGTGTTCGAATCGGGAAACCTGTTCGATGCCATACGCGCGTCTATATCCATCCCCATGGTGTTCCACCCTTTCAAGAAAGACGGCAGAACGCTCGTGGACGGAGGACTGCTGAATCCTCTTCCCCTGCGCCACATACGCCGCACGGAGGGAGATATCGTGATAGCCGTCGACGTGAATGCCGCGGGAGAAGCAAGGCCCATCCCACATCTGAGCCCCTACCAGCTGCTCACCGCCTCGTCGCGGATGATGATGCAGGAAATCACGCGCAACGAACTGCGCAACCTCCCGCCCGACATACTGATAAGCATCCCTGCATCCCGCTTTGAGATGATGGAATTCTACCGCGCCAAAGACATCATGGAAGGAGGACGGGAAGCGGCAAGGAAAGTTCTGGAAAACAGATGAACAATCCGTCGGACACGGCTGGAAAGTCCGTTCCACACTGTGGATTATACATTCCACGATGTGGAATATACAAACCGCATCGTGAAATACAGAATCCACGATGCGGTTTACAGTTTCATACGGTTTGCTTTTACGAAGCCAGACCGATTTGCTATACTTTCCATGCGGCAATGCGGTCCATGGCTTCCCGGCAATCCTCGCGGCTTCCGAAGGATGTAAACCGGAGGTATCCTTCACCGCTCGGACCGAACCCTACTCCGGGAGTGCCCACCACATGCACATCGCGCAGCAGCCTGTCGAAAAACTCCCACGAACCGATGCCGTCGGGGGTCTTCACCCACAGATAGGGCGAGTTCACTCCGCCATAAACGTTGAATCCTGCACGGCGGAGGGTATCACACATCAGTTTCGCGTTGCCCATGTAATAGTCTATGGTTTCTCTGACCTGCTTCCGGCCTTCCGGAGAATAAACGGCCTCGGCTCCGCGCTGGGTTATATAGCTTGTTCCGTTGAACTTGGTGCATTGCCTGCGGTTCCACAGACGGTGCAGCGGCACACGGTTTCCTTGCCCGTCAGTGCCGGACACTTCTTTCGGAACGACCGTATATCCGCAGCGCACACCCGTGAATCCGGCGGTTTTCGAAAAGCTCCGGAACTCAACCGCACACCCTCTCGCCCCTTCGATCTCGTAAATGGAATGAGGCACGTCGTCTTCGCTGATAAAGGCCTCGTAGGCAGCGTCAAACAGAATCAGCGAACCGTTTTCCAACGCATAGTCCACCCACTCCTTCAGTTGTGCGCGGGTCAGGGTCGTACCTGTGGGATTGTTGGGATAACACAGATATATGATGTCTGCCCGGCGTTTCGGAAGTTCGGGAATGAAGGCGTTTTCCGCCGTACAAGGCAGGTAGACAATGTCGCTCCAGCGCCCGTCGGAAAGAAGGCCACCCGCACGTCCGCCCATCACATTGCTGTCCACATAGACCGGATAGACGGGATCGGTTACAGCCACCGTATTCCGGCTTCCTAAAATGTCTGTGAAGTTCCCTGTATCGCTCTTCGCCCCGTCACTGACAAAAATCTCATCCGCCGACAGACCGATTCCCAATTCGCCGAAGTCATGCCGCACGATGGCTTCGCGCAGAAAATCATATCCCTGTTCCGGACCGTATCCGTGGAAACTTTCCGCATGTGCCATTTCGTCCACCGCCCTGTGCATCGCCTCGACAGAAGCCTGCGGGAGAGGGCGCGTCACATCACCGATGCCCAAGCGTATCAAACGGACTTCCGGATGGGACGCCTTGAACGCACTGACTCTTTTGGCTACCTCCGAGAACAGATAGTTTCCCGGAAGCTTTATGAAGTTTTCATTTACTGATACCATACGCTTAACTTATTTCTATTACACCATCGAAAACCTTTACGGCAGGCCCTGTCATGAACAAATGGCCGCCCTCTCCCGTCCAGCGGATATGAAGGACGCCGCCGTCCATCACAACATCCGACTCGTTTCTGCAACGCCCCGCAAACGAAGCGGCCACAGCCGTAGCGCAAGCTCCCGTACCGCAAGCCTGAGTAATGCCGGAACCGCGCTCCCATACCCTCATCCGGATCTCTCCTTCGCCAATCACCTGGGCAAACTCCACGTTCACCCTGTCGGGGAACAGCGGATGACGCTCCAACGCCGGTCCCACATCCTGCAAGGCAACCTGCGAAATGTCGTCCACGAAAATCACCAGATGCGGATTTCCCATCGACACGGCAATCCCCTCCGCATAAGGAAAGCCATCGCCCAAAGTCACCGGATGAATGTCGGCAGGAACTCCCATATCCACGCTGACACGGTTCACCACACCCTGCTCCGGAAACAGACGAAGCACTTTCACCCCCGAAAGCGTGTCAAGCAGAATCTCGGTTTTGCCGGTCAGCCCTTTCTCGTAGAGATATTTTCCTATGCAGCGGCTGGCATTTCCGCACATCTTCGCCTCCGATCCGTCGGCGTTGAATATGCGCATGCTGAAATCCGCCCTGTCCGACCGGCCGATAAGCACCAGCCCGTCGCTTCCGATACCCGTATGCGGACGGCTCCACTCCACCGCATACCGTTCAGGATCGGGCAGCGGATACTTCATCACATCAACATAGATGTAATCGTTGCCCAGCCCCTGCATCTTTGTAAATTCAATTTTCCTTTCCATAAATCAATAAGCATCTTCATGCACTCCGGCCACAGCGCGTCCGCTCGGCTCGTTCATATTCTTGAAAGCCTCGTCCCAGGCCAGGGCCTCAGCTGTGGAGCATGCTACGCTCGGCACGCTGGGCACGCTGCGCGCGGCACTTTCGCTGGGAAAATATTCTTCGAATATGCTGCGGTAATAATATTCTTCCTTGTTGCGCGGAGGATTTACGGGAAAACGCTCCGCGGCATGCGCCATCTGCTCGTCCGACACCGCTTTCGAGGTCATCTCCTTCAGCGTATCGATCCAGCTATACCCCACTCCGTCGCTGAACTGTTCCTTCTGCCTCCAGAGCACGCTCTCGGGCAACATGCCGGCAAAAGCCTCGCGCACGATCTTCTTTTCGATGGTCTTGCCCGGACACATCTTAGCGGCAGGGTTCAGGCGCATGGCAATGTCAAGAAACTCCTTGTCGAGAAACGGAACGCGGCCTTCGACGCCCCATGCCGCCAATGCCTTGTTCGCCCTCAGGCAATCGTACAGATAAAGCTTGGAAAGCTTGCGGAGCGTTTCTTCATGGAAGGCCTTCGCATCCGGCGCCTTGTGGAAATAAAGATAGCCTCCGAACACTTCGTCCGCCCCTTCTCCGCTCAGCACCATCTTGATGCCCATGCTCTTGATGACGCGCGCCAGCAGATACATCGGCGTGGAAGCCCGCACCGTTGTCACGTCATACGTTTCGATGAAATAGATCACGTCGCGCACTGCATCCAGCCCTTCCTGGATGGTATAGTTGATTTCATGATGCACCGTTCCGATATGGTCGGCCACTTCCTTTGCCTTGGCCAGATCGGGAGCTCCTTTCAGACCGATGGCAAACGAGTGAAGCTGGGGCCACCACGCATCCTTCTTCCCGTCTGTTTCAATGCGCCTGGAAGCAAACTTCTTTGCTATGGCCGAGATGACCGAGCTGTCCAGTCCTCCGGACAAAAGCACCCCGTACGGCACATCGCTCATCAGCTGCCTGCGCACGGCATCTTCAAGTCCTTCGCGCACGCTCCGTACAGAAGCGGGATTATCTTTCACTGCGTCATAGTCCATCCAGTCCCTCTTATACCAGCGCACCGCCTTTCCGGTGCGGCTCGAGTAGCAATGTCCGGGCAGAAAAGGCTCGTAACGCTCGCAATAGCCCTCCAAGGCCTTCAGTTCACTCGCGCAATACACTTTTCCGTCCGCATCATAGCCTATATAGAGCGGAATCACGCCGATCGGATCGCGGGCGATGAGAAACTCATCCTTCTCCTCGTCATAAAGCGCAAAGGCAAAGATGCCGTTCAGTTCTTCCAGAAAGTCAATGCCTTTGTCACGGTACAAGGCAAGGATCACCTCGCAGTCGCTTCCGGTCTGGAACTCATAGCTTCCGGCATACCGCCTGCGGATGTCGCGATGGTTGTAGATTTCTCCGTTGACAGCCAGAATCTGCTTCCTGTCGGGCGAGAAAAGCGGCTGCTTTCCGCTTTGGGGGTCAACGATGGACAAACGTTCGTGAGCAAGGATAGCCGACTTTCCGCAATAGATGCCGCTCCAGTCCGGCCCGCGGTGACGGATTTTCTTCGCCATCGCAAGAGCCTTGTCGCGGAGAGCCGGTGTCTGCTCCTTTATATTGAATATTGCTGCAATGCCACACATTTTTTAACGAACAATTAAAGGTTGATAATTTCAGGTTCTTCTTTCTTATTTGGCCGAGAGGTAGGCATCGATGTCTGCCGCAGCCTGTCTTCCTCCTGCGATGCAGCGCACCACAAGGCTCGCTCCCGTAGCGGCATCCCCCGCCACGAACACGTTTTCGGGAAATTCGGGATGCCGGGGTTTCAGGAATCCCATGGCTAGCAGCACAAGGTCAGCCTTCAGAATCTCTTTCTTCCCGGTAGGCTTCATGACAGGGCGACCTCCGTCGGGCGAAGGAATCCATTCTACCTCTTCCACCTCCACGCCGCATACACGGCCGTTCTTTCCGATAAAACGGGTAGAAGACAAGCACCATCTCCGCTCGCAGCCTTCCTCATGGCTGCTGCTGGTCTTCAGCACCAAAGGCCATTGCGGCCATGGAGTGGCAGGATTGCAGCCCACCGGAGGCTTCGGCATGATTTCAATCTGAGTGACGCTCAAAGCCTGCTGGCGGTTGCTGGTTCCGATGCAGTCGCTTCCCGTATCACCTCCTCCGATAACCAGCACGTGTTTTCCCTTCGCAGTGATGCGCTCTTCCTTTGCAAAAGTCTGCCCCGCAAGCACCCGGTTCTGCTGCGCAAGCATCTCCATGGCGAAATGAATGCCTTTCAGCTCACGCCCCGGAATATCCAGATCGCGGGCCTGCGGCGTTCCCGTGCAGATACAATATGCGCTGAAACCTTCGGGAAGCCTGGACACATCAATGTCAGCGTTCACCTTGAACACAATCCCTTCCGCTTCCATCACGGCGATTCTGCGGTCGATGACCGACTTGCTCAGCTTGAAGTTCGGAATGCCGAAACGGAGAAGGCCGCCCACATATTCCAGTTTCTCGAACACCGTCACCTCATAGCCGCGTCTGTTCAGCTGGTTCGCCGCAGCCAGTCCCGCCGGTCCCGAACCGATGACAGCCACCTTCTTCCCGTTCCGTTCATACCGGCGCGGGCGGATATAGCCTTCGCGGAAAGCCGCTTCCACCACCGCCGCCTCATCCTCACGGATTGTAACAGGAGCGTCCATGGTCAGTTTCAGCACACAACTCTTTTCACACAACGCCGGACAGATGCGGCCCGTAAACTCGGGAAAATCATTCGTGCGGCTCAATATCTTGTAGGCTGTTTCCCATTTTCCCTTATACATGGCATCCTGAAACTCCGGCGGACGGTTGCCCAGCGGACAGGCCCAATGGCAGAAAGGCACGCCGCAATCCATGCACCTCGAAGCCTGAAGTTTCCGGTCGCTTGTATTCAATGTCTGTTCCACCTCGCTGAAGTCGGCGATACGCTCATGCACCGGACGATAGCCGGCTTCCTGCCGCGGAACACTCAAGAATGCTTTAGGATTTCCCATATCTCATATCTGTTTTTGATTCGTTTAGTAACTCTGTTAATAATCGCGTTGCACTTCGGCTATCTTTTGCTGCAGCTTGCGCATCTGCTCCTCGGCGAGCACCTTCTTGTACTCGATCGGAGTCACCTGAATGAACTCCTCGACATACCGGCTCCAGTTGTCGAGCATCGTGCGCGCAAGCCGGGAACCGGTGTACAGGTAATGCTGACGGACAAGTTCATGCAGCTCCTTCCGTGCCGTAGAGTCTTCGAGCAGCGAAAGCTCAACCATCTCCATGTTGCAGAAATAATCGAAATTACGGTTCTTGTCCCACACATAGGCCACACCGCCGCTCATGCCCGCAGCAAAATTGCGCCCGGTTTCACCCAGGACAACCACACGTCCGCCCGTCATGTACTCGCAGCAATGGTCGCCCACTCCTTCCACGACAGCTATCGCGCCGGAGTTGCGCACAGCAAAACGCTCGCCTGCACGTCCGTTGATATACACTTCTCCGCCGGTAGCTCCGTACAGAAGGGTATTCCCCGCAATCACGTTCTTCTCCGCATCAAAATTGCTCCTTACCGGCGGATGCACGGAGATGTGTCCGCCGCTCAAGCCCTTGCCCAGATAGTCGTTTGCCTCGCCTTCAAGCTTGAAGCTGATTCCATGAGCCAGGAACGCTCCGAAACTCTGTCCTGCCGAGCCTTTGAACTTGACTGATATGGTCTGTTCCGGAAGCCCTGCTTCGCCATACCGGGCCGCAACCGCCCCCGAAAGCATCGCTCCTACCGAGCGGTCTGTATTTCCGATGGTGTATTCCAGCGACACTTCCTTTCCGCTTTCAAGCGCATCCTTTGCAGCCGCCAGCATGGACACGTCCTTCACGCAGTCGATGTCGTGCTTCTGTGCGGTCACATTGCAGAGAGCGGCTCCGTTGTCTACCTTATGCAGCAGCCGGCTGAAATCAAGCAGGGCACATTTGCTTCCGGGCTTCATCGGCTTCAGCTCAATCAGATCCGTGCGACCTACAATATCCTCCAGACGGGTAAATCCCATTTCCGCCAGGTATTCGCGCACTTCCTGAGCCATAAAGCGGAAATAATTGACCACATACTGGTAATGGCCGCGGAAATGCTCGCGCAGACGCGCGTCCTGCGTGGCCACACCCACCGGACATGTATTGGCATGGCACTTGCGCATCATCACGCATCCGAGCACAATCAGCACAGTGGTTCCGAAGCCGAACTCTTCCGCTCCAAGCAATGCCATGCTGATGATGTCGCGTCCGGTCTTCAGCTGGCCGTCGGTCTGCAGGCGGACCTGGCCGCGCAGCCCGTTGAGCACCAGCGTCTGCTGGGTTTCGCTCAGACCGATTTCAGGCGGTATGCCCGCATAGCGCATCGATGAAGCCGGCGAAGCGCCTGTACCGCCCTCGGCTCCCGAAATCACAATCAGATCGGCTTTCGCCTTGGCTACTCCGGCGGCAATCGTGCCAACGCCGCTCTCTGCCACCAGCTTCACGCTGATCTTCGCCTTCGGATTGACATTCTTCAGGTCGAAAATCAACTGGGCAAGGTCCTCAATCGAATAAATGTCGTGGTGGGGAGGAGGAGAAATCAGCGAGATTCCAGGAATGGAATGGCGTGTTTTGGCAATAATCTCATCCACCTTGAATCCAGGCAACTGACCTCCTTCGCCCGGCTTGGCTCCCTGCGCCACCTTGATCTGTATTTCTTCGGCATTCACGAGATATTCGGCTGTCACCCCGAAGCGTCCCGACGCCACCTGCTTGGTCTTGCTGCACAGCGAGATGCCGTCAAACGTTTCATGAAAACGGTCGGAATCCTCGCCTCCCTCTCCGGTATTGCTCCGGGTACCCAGCTTGTTCATGGCCAGCGCCAACGCTTCGTGCGCCTCCTTGCTGATGGCACCGAACGACATGGCTCCTGTAACAAAATGCTTCACGATGCTTTCCACCGGCTCCACTTCGTCGATTGAAATCGGGTTGCGCTTGAACTCAAAGAAGTCGCGAAGGAAAATGGGATTCTCCTTGCCGTCCACCCACCTGGTATATTCCTTGAACTTTGCATAGCTTCCCAGCCGGGTAGCCAGTTGGAGCTTGCTGATACTTTCAGGATTCCACGCATGTTTCTCCCCATCTTTCCGGTAAGAGAACAGTCCGACATGAGGAAGCAAGTCGCCAACCTCGTCCGCCTTGAAACCTGCATCATGCAAAGCCGTGTAGTCTTCAGCTATTTCTTCGAGCCGGATGCCACCGACAGACGACATTTCTGTCCCGAAATAAGCCTTCAGCAGCTCTTCACTCAAGCCTACCGCCTCGAAAATCTTCGCGCCGCGATACGAACGGATGGTACTGATGCCCATCTTGCTCATCACCTTATAAAGTCCCTTGCAGACCGCCTTGATGTAATTCTTTTCGGCCGTTTCATAATTCATCTGCACATCGCCTTTCTTCACCAGATCGTCAAGAATGGCAAATACCATATACGGATTGATGGCACTGGCACCATAACCGAGGAGCAAAGCCGCGTGCATCACCTCACGGATTTCTCCGCTCTCTACCACCAGCGCCGTCTGCACCCGCTTCTGAACCGATATCAGATGATGGTGTACGGCACTCACGGCGAGCAAGGAAGGAATGGCGGCATGTTCCGCGTCAATGCCGCGGTCGGACAGCACAATGTAGTTGACACCATCCGTAACCGACTCTTCCGCTTTTTTGCACAATTCATCCAAAGCCTCGCGCAGCCCGGCCGTCCCCTTTGACACATCAAAAAGCATGGGGAGCTTCACCGCCTTGAATCCCTTATAGCGGATGTTGCAGAGAATGTCCAGTTGCGTGTTGTTCAGAATGGGATGCGGCAGACGCACCATCTTGCAATGGCTCTCGTTCGGAAGGAGAATGTTGGTTCCTACCGCTCCGATGTATTCGGTCAGCGACATCACCAGTTCTTCGCGGATCGGATCAATGGGGGGATTCGTAACTTGCGCAAACTGCTGGCGGAAATAGTTGAACAGAATCTGGGGCATTTCCGAAAGCACAGCCAGCGGCGTGTCGTTGCCCATAGAAGCCGTAGGCTCCGAACCGTTCGTACACATCGGCATGACGGTGCGCTCGATGTCCTCGCGCGTAAAGCCGAACGCACGCAGGCGGCGGCTGTATTCGTCCACCGTATTCGCCACCTTGCGCCCGCTCCGCAACGCATCCAATTCGATGCGGTTGGCAGAGAGCCACTGGCGGTAAGGTCTTTCCGAAGCAAGCTGCTCCTTCAGTTCGCCGTCATAATAGATGCGTCCCTCCTGCGTATCGACAAGCAGGATTTTTCCGGGCTGAAGCCGCCCCTTTTCCTTGATGGTTTCCGGCTCGAAACTGATGACGCCCGCTTCACTCGCCACGACCATCATGTCGTTCTTGGTAATGAGATAGCGTGCCGGACGCAGACCGTTACGGTCGAGCATGCCGCCTGCATACCGTCCGTCGCTGAACAAGAGAGCGGCAGGTCCGTCCCACGGCTCCATCAGAATGGAATGGTATTCATAAAAAGCTTTCAGATCTTCGCTGATCGGGTTCTTGTCATTGAACGATTCCGGCACCAGCATCGCCATCGCATGAGGCAGGCTCAGGCCCGACATGACAAAGAACTCCAGCACATTGTCGAGCGAGGCACTGTCGCTCATACCCGGCTGGATAATCGGACGGATGTCCTTCACATCGCCCAGAAGAGGAGTGGAAAGCACGCTTTCCCGCGCTTCCATCCATCCCCGGTTGCCGCGGATGGTATTGATTTCGCCGTTATGAGCCAGCAGACGGAAAGGCTGCGCCAGACTCCACGTAGGAAACGTGTTGGTGCTGAACCGAGAATGCACGATAGCCAGTCCGCTGGTAAAATAAGGCTGCGTAAGGTCCAGAAAATACTCGCGCACCTGAACCGACGAAAGCATGCCTTTATAAATGATGTTCTTGCTCGAAAGCGACACGATATAGAAATCCTTGTGATGCACCCGGCGCTCAATCTTTTTGCGGATAATGTACAGCGTGCGCTCGATATTGCTCGCATCGGTCACTCCCGTAATGAAAATCTGCTTGATGTCGGGTTCAGTTTCCAGGGCGCTTTTCCCCAGAACGGAAGAATTCACCGGAACCGAACGGAGATGCATAAGCGACAGGCCTTCACGTTCGATTTCCTCAATCATGACACTGAGAATCCGTGCCTGCTCCTTTTCGTCCTTCGGGAGGAACACCAGTCCCGTACCGTATTTCCCTTTTTCCGGAACCGGAATGCCCTGCAGCAAAATGAATTCATGAGGAATCTGCACCATGATGCCGGCACCGTCACCGGTCTTGTTGTCGGCACCCTCCGCTCCACGGTGCTTCATGTTTTCCAAAACCTTCAAGGCCGAATCGACCAGCTCGTGCGACTTGTTGCCGTGAATATTTACAATCATCCCCACTCCGCAGGCATCATGCTCGTTTTGTGGACTGTAAAGTCCGGCACATTGCGGCCGGCACTGCTCGCCCACACTATCATCCTTCGTGATAAAAACATCTTTTTCCATAGACTTCTCTTTCTTTTTAATATCTATTGATTGTTTTCCATTCTGTTTAGGCACAAAAATAGGAAATCAACTTTCAATATGACAACCATTAACGACTTTTTTATAACAGAAAATTCACCGACGCACAAAGAATGTTTCGATTTATAAAAACAAACGTGCATAAATCAACAAACTGATATTATTTTTACAAGTTTTACTTACAATCCACTAAAATCAGCAAGCAACAAAAGAAATTTGCAGTGCCGCTTTCAACTTATATAAAGAATTGTCCCTTATTTTGTATCCGAAAAATATCCGGATACGGAAAAACAAGGGCACAAAGCCTTTTGCTCCTCCGCATCCAAACATGTTTTTTTAACCACGATGCCTGCATCCGTCGCACGAACAGACCGGCTGCAGACATCGACCTAAATCAATTACGATTAGAAACTTATTATGGAAATACTGAAACACGAATGCGGGGTGGCTCTGATCCGCCTGCTCAAGCCGCTCGAATATTATCAGGAAAAATACGGCACATGGATGTACGGGCTGAACAAGCTCTATCTGCTGATGGAAAAACAGCATAACCGGGGACAAGAAGCGGCAGGACTGGCCTGCGTGAAACTTCAGGCAGATCCGGGCGAAGAATACATGTTCCGCGAAAGGGCGCTGGGAGCCGGAGCGATCACCGAAATATTCGGCACCGTACACAGCCACTTCAAGGACCTCACCGCAGAACAGCTCCACGATGCGGAATACGCAAAGAAGTGCCTCCCCTTTGCAGGCGAACTCTACATGGGACACCTGCGATACTCTACTACAGGAAAGAGCGGCATCTCGTATGTGCATCCGTTCTTGCGGCGCAACAACTGGAGGGCTAAGAACCTGGCGCTCTGCGGAAACTTCAACCTCACCAATGTGGACGAAATCTTTGCTGACATCACGGCGGCAGGACAGCACCCGAGAAAATATGCCGACACGTACATCATGCTCGAGCAAGTGGGACACCGGCTGGACCGCGAAGTAGAGCGTCTGTACAATATATGCAAGGAAGAGGGACTGCAAGGGATGGACATCACCCATGCCATCGAAAACCGCATCGACCTGACCAACGTGCTGAAAACATCCTCTCCCCAATGGGACGGAGGCTATGTAATCTGCGGACTGACAGGAAGCGGCGAATCGTTTGCCGTGCGCGACCCGTGGGGAATCCGCCCGGCATTCTGGTATATGGACGACGAAATCATGGTGCTCGCATCGGAACGGCCGGTTATCCAGACCGTACTCAACGTGCAGGCAGACAGCATCCGCGAGTTGCTTCCGGGACAGGCAATCCTGGTCAACAAGAAAGGCGAAATGCGCCTGGCGCAGATCAACCGGCCCAAAAACGTGAAGCCCTGCTCGTTTGAACGCATCTATTTCAGCCGCGGAAGCGACATAGACATCTACAAAGAGCGGAAAAAGTTGGGCGAGCGGCTGGTCGGCCCGATTCTGAAAGCTCTGGGAGGCGACATCGACCACACTGTGTTCTCGTTCATTCCGAATACAGCCGAAGTGGCCTTCTACGGAATGCTGGAAGGCTTCGACAACTACCTGAACAAACTGAAGGCGGAACGCATCGAGGCTCTGGGACACAAACCTACGCACGAGGAGCTGAAGCAGATTCTCTCCAGGCGCATCCGGAGCGAGAAGGTGGCCATCAAAGACATCAAGCTGCGCACGTTCATCGCCGAAGGGAACACGCGCAACGACCTGGCTGCACACGTATATGACATCACTTACGGAAGCCTCACTCCCTACGAAGACAGCCTGGTAATCATAGACGACAGCATCGTGCGCGGCACGACTCTGAAACAGAGCATCATCGGCATACTGGACCGGCTGCATCCGAAGAAAATCGTCATCGTATCGTCATCGCCCCAGGTGCGCTACCCCGACTATTACGGCATCGACATGGCAAGCATGGAGCAGTTCATCGCGTTCAAGGCCGCCATCGCCTTGCTCGAAGACCGCGGAATGCAGCATGTGATTGAATATGCCTACCGCAAGTCGAAGGCCCAGACGGAACTTCCAAAAGAGAAGATGGCCAACTACGTGAAGGAAATCTATGCACCGTTCACCGACGAGGAAATATCGGCAAAAATTGTGGAACTGCTTACTCCCGCGGGCACACAGGCAAAAGTGCAGATCGTATACCAGACACTGGAAGGACTGCATGAGGCCTGCCCCAACCATCCGGGCGACTGGTACTTCAGCGGCGACTACCCCACTCCAGGCGGCGTGAAGCTGGTGAACAAGGCCTTCATCGACTGGGTGGAGCAGAACTACCAGTTTTAAGAGGTTACTTCAATAGGGTGTTCCCTGAATCAGGAAATCAGATACACACAGACATGGGGCCACAGAATATACAGACCGACGCGGCCCTGTGCCTGTGTGTCCACGTTGAAACACTAAGGCCTTACTCCTGAATCTTCATTTATTTTTTCATTGAATCTTCCTTTTTCCGTAAGCATTCGAACAAATGCATCTTTTATCGATTCTGTTCAAATTTCCAAACCGAAATCTATCCGCATTTCAAACGGTGCCATGAAGAAGTCTGCCTTTTTCATCTCGACAGCCTTGTAATGAGAAAAGCGGCGGAAAAGCCTTTAAAGCTATCCGCCGCAATCCAGTTAGAGAGATGTTTTTATGATGTTTCAACCTTTCACAAGGTTCAAAATCGGATTCTACTCTGCTTCTCCGATAACGCGTGCCTCTGCTACAACTTCATCAGGAACCTTGTCGCAACGCACATATTTGGTTACATCCGATTCATTATCTTTTGCAGTCCATATCATAGAACCTGATTCCAGCAAATCTGTAACAATGTATTCGCTGTTCCAGTCACCCATCCAATAGTCGTACTCACCGCTGATGACAGAGCCGAGGTAAGGATCCTCTTCTATGTCAAAACTTCCAGTGATATAACGCGCATACATACTGTCGAATTTCTGATACATTTCGAAAGTCTGTTCACGGCGGTTGAAGGTAATGTAACAGTAAAGCCCTTCGGCAAGCGGCTGCCCGTTCCATTCGGCAAGCTGCCACGTACCGTTCAAGTTTGCCGGAGTAACGTCCAATGTCGGAACTACAGGCTCGTCATCGTCACTGCAAGATGAAAGGCAGCAAACCAAAGCCAGCATGGCCATCAGTTTAAAAATATTCTTCATTTCCTGTTTTTATTTTTCATTATTATTCGGTACATTAATTTTTACAGTTATCGTGCGGTCGGAAGGTTTCCCCTCCACTCCGTCCACAACAACAGGGAAAGTGAACGTCTTACCCTTAGTCCGGGGAACCAAAGCTTTTTCCACAGTTATCACAATGTCGCCCTCGCTGCCCGGATAAATCACCTCAGGCTCGGTACGGAATTTGGCATACTTCGGAATCATCAGAGCAGACAGCCGTAACGGCACCTCGCCGCTGTTTCCACACAAGATGCGCTCCACCGACTTTTCTGCAGAGCCAAAGACGACCTCTACAGACTTCCGCTTCAACCGAAGCTTGCCCATGAAAAAAGGAAACCTCGCCCACTCATCTGCACCCGGAAGTACATTGCCAACCAATGTCAGCCGCGCAACCGGAGCATTCTCCGAACCGGACAGGTAGACAAAAGCGTTAGAATCTACCGTACCCGGATGATTCTTGGGATGATAGGTAAGCAATATCTCACGCTTTTCCCCCGGAGCTATCACTCCAGGCTGAAATTCCGAAACCATACAGCCGCAAGTTGTTCTCACCCGCACCAGTTCAACCGGACTGCCGCTGACATTTGTACATACAAACCGGCATGTCACCGGATCATCGTCTTCCGTAAGTGTTCCGACATGCCGTACTACACTGTCAAAACGGAGAACGGCTTCCGCATTCTTCATCAAAGGCGGATTGAGCAGCGAATCCATCTGCGCACGCGAACGGAAGGGGACTTTCCGGCCTTGCGCCTTCAGTCCTCCAACCGCACAAACGGCTAACAGCAATATCAGATAAAGCTTTGTTCTCAAAACTCAAAAGATTTAAATTACATCCACCCGTTATCGTTCGCCTTGTCACGTACGGTAACAACAATGGTCTGCGAGGCTTCTCCGCTTACTTGAACAGTAATCTGCGCCATACCTGCTTTCACGCCCGTAACTGTCATTACGGTTCCGTTTACAGCAACAGCAGCCGTCGCCTCATCAGATGAAGCAGCTTCGTAAGTCAGGTTTTCACCGTTAACAAAGTAAGAAGCAAGGTCAATGGCATAAGATGCACCTGTCCCTACATACACATTAGGCAACTTCATCTCCGAACCTGCACCCGCAATGCTGCTCAGTAATGCCCCAGCATCAACCAGTCCGGTTCCCATCTTACCAATATAGTTTCCAAGCTCCATTCTTGTAACAGAAGCTCCCGGGTAAGTATGGCCATCGTAATACAGTTTAACAGCACCGTCCTGATATCCATTATAAAGTGACTTATCCGTCGTGTTCTTCAGCAAATCAACGAACTCTTCAGCCGTAAAGTGGCGGCGCAGCTGCTTGGCATACGACAAGCCCAGAGCAGCAACTCCCGACACGTGCGGACAAGCCATTGAAGTACCCTCCATATAACCATAGGCCTGCTGTCCGTTTCTGATCAGTGTAGAAAGAATCGAGCCGAGCGTCTTTGTCGTCGTTCCCGTTCCTTCACCGGCCTGTGACTCATCCGATGTCCAGTACTCATCTTCCGTTTCACCCGGTGTGCCGTAATACTCAAGATCACCGCCCGGAGCGGCTATAGCCACACCTTCACCATAGTTCGAGAAACAAGAAGGCGTATAGTCTGCTGCAACCGCAGACACGCTCACGCATCTGGAGTACGCCCCCGGAAATCCCGGAAGAGCAGCATACTCATTGCCCGAAGCAAATATGGCAATACCGCCGTCAATCACTCCGTTCGGCGAACCGGCGTTGTTGATAAAATAATCCAATGCTTCCTTCTCCAGCGGATAAAGGCTCTCCCATTCTTCTTCCGTAGACGGACCGGGTGTATAGCCCAGCACCGCGTTCGATGCGCCCGAATTATATCCCCAGCTGCACTGAAGGATTACCGCACCGTTGTCCGCTGCATATTTGATGGCTTTAGCCTCCTGGTCCAAAGTCACACCGCTTTGTCCGGAGAAAACCTGACACGACATAATCTTCACGCCCGTTCCGGCAGTTCCGTCGCCGCCTGCAATACCACAGACACCGATTCCGTTGTTGTTTGCAGCAGCGATTGTTCCGGCTACATGCGTACCGTGTCCTGTATCACTGGCATCCGACCAGGTAATGACACCTGAGTTCGTGACGAAATTATAGCCATACTTGTCATCCTTATAGCCGTTGCCGTCGGCATCCCTTCCGGCATATTCCTCTTCGCCTTCATTCACCCAGATATTGTCCCGCAAGTCCTCGTGCGTATTCATTACACCCTCGTCAAGCACGGCAACGATGATAGAAGGATCTCCCTTACACAGTTTCCATGCCTCATAGCAGTTCACATCGCATCCCGCAACCGCGGCAGCATTCAGCGCATTGCCCGTAAAATCATAACTGCCGGTATTATGGAATCCCCACTGATGAGCAAGTCCCGGATCCGTAAAAGGAGCGGAATCATCTCCCGAGCGGCTCATGCTTTTACGCTGCAGTGCAGATTCACTCACATAAGTACGTTTCGTATTGTATGCACGCTTGATGTGGCTGTTCGCCTGAATCTTCGACACCTCACCCAACTGGCGAAGACGGTTTACCGCCTCTTGCAAGTCTGTGTTCTCATCAAACTTCACACGATACCACAGATGAAGGCCCGCTTCACGTGTGCGCGCTTCATTCTTTTCGTCTACAGGAAAAATGCGCTCGAAAGAGTATGCTCCCAAAATATCAAGAACCTCGTCTGTAGACGGAATTCCCGAACGGCTCATCCCTCCACTTCTTGAAGCGCGGCTGAACGTCTGGTCAAGAATGTCCGTCATCTCCGGAGAAAACTTGATCAGCAGTTCGCCGTCAGTTGCGTCTGCCGGAAGCTTCACTTCCGTTTCTCCCTGAGGAACGGAAAGCTGTTCTACAATGTCTTCATCAGCACATGCCGACAAGGTCAATGCAAACAAGGCTGTATATAAATATTTTTTCTTCATTTATTTATTCTGTCTGTTAATATATTAAACTCCCAAACCTCCGACTCTCTGCCTTCACAAGCCTCCCCGAAAGGGAGGTCTTGCAAAGAGCCTATTAAATGTTCAAGCCATTGGTTCAATAAGTTCCACTCGGGAAACTTTCAAAAGGTTACTGATTGCCTCCCGCACCATGGTAGTCCGGATCATTTGCTCCGGCTGCATTCACGTAACGATAGTAATAAAGCGGATAAGCAACGCCAGGATCTCGGTCCGAATAACCGGGGTCTATACTTGGATCACAATCACCCGGTTTTTCCGTAGTAGCAGCCGGCTGTTTATTGCCATAATAATAGGTATAGTCAAAATCATACGGCGACTGCCCTACTCCGTCAAAACCGACGGTCACACCATCCGAAGTCTTTCCCTTTTCCTGCTGGTTGAAAATCATCTGCCCCGGATTCCACTCTGCCAAATAAGGATGGAAAAGCAACCACTTGGGCAACGGTCCGGTCAGGAAATTCAGGTTAATGGAGAACGCACGGTTGAAAGGAAGCACGCGAGGAATCTCTGTACCTTTTGCCGTTATCTCTTCGCCGTTCAACGTAATCGAAACTTCCTTCTCGGAGAGAAGCCACTGGCAAGTATCTTTCGAAACTTTATTCCACCAGTCATCACGTGCAGGGTTTTTCCCGGCAAAGAAATCATCCGCATCGTAATACGGCTTTTGGCCAGCTGCTTGCAAAGCTGCCACCATCTCCTCATCCGTAGGAAGCGAACCCTGCATGAAGCCGTAAGAAAGGCTCAGGTATCTCAACTTTTCCCACGTAAGAAGATCAATAAGAGCCTGCTTTTCATTAGAATCTGTCGAGATATTTGAACGCAGACCGATGGGAGTACCATTATATTCGAATCCAGAGATCGTGCTCAGATCAGACAAGGCATCCGTACGGCGGCAGCCTGACAAGTCAAGATACTCCAGTTTCGGGAAGTTCTCCTTCGTAATGATTCCTGTAAAATCCGACAAGTTTTCGAAGTTATTACTGCTCAAAGTCAGCGCCTCCAGTCCGGCATAAGAATCATCAACCTCACCGCCAAGCTTCTTAAAGTCTTCAGGCAAATCTATCAGACCGTATGAACTGATGCTCAATTCTTTCAGATGCTTCAGCTCCAGAAGCTCATCGCCAAAGTGCATTTCACGTGTCTGCCGGTTGGTATTACTTGCTATGCTCAGTGTTTCCAGGTACTTCAGATAGCGGAGTTCGCGCGGGAAGGATTCTCCCTCCTGGATATTCGGTCCCATAAAGCTTACCGAACGTACACGGCCTACCCATTCTGAAGGCACTTGTTCGCCATCCACCTCATCGGTGCGCTCCCACAAGGTCACTCCGTCCCAGTTGCGCATATTCTCAGCCGAACTGTATGACACCATTGTCTGAGCCTTCTCGCAAATCATGATGATTGCCAGCGAATCGCCCGCACGGTTATCTTCAATCTTCGGAGCAGCTGTCTGAGTCACGGTCAGCGTCACCTTATCAATCGGATTGCCGTCAGCATCCACCAGCGTTTCATCACCATCCAGACCCAACGGAAGCAGATCAATCTTGGCCACACGTGTATAAGGAACCGTATTCATCTCCCAACGGAAACGCACTTTCACTGTGCGGGGCCGTGCTCCACGATCCAGCAAGTCATCACCCACCGGCGTTTCGCTTTGGTTTCTTTCCAAATCAATCCACCCGGTACGCTGAGTTTCAGCTTCGGCAGCGTCATCCCCTGTCGGATCTCCTTCCTCAAATGAATAGCCAATGTTGTCCATATCAATACGGAACTGCACATTCGTCTGGATGGTCACGTCAACCACGCGCTCGTCATAATTTGCAGAACTCTCAAGTTCCACTTCAGCCTCCTTAATCAGGATCTGCTTGCCGAAACCAAACTGAGTAACAGTCAGCGTTTGAGGCTGTTGCCCCTGAGGAGTATAGCGCACTTCCAGCGTACGTGCCGTGTTTTCAAGCGTAGAATCCACAGTCAGCACACTTGCCACAGAACCGAATCCATTGGCAGGAGAAACGCTTACCCATGGAGCGGAAACGCTGGACACCCAGTTTGTAGAAGAAGTGACTTGCACACGCTCTGTTCCTCCTTCAGGGCCTATCGCTATTTCAGTCTTGTCAAGCGCAAGACCTCCCGGTATCCCCGGTTCGTCATCGTCCTTGCACGAAACCACAAGTCCCGCGCAAAGAATCAATGACCATATCATACTGTTGTTCAAAAACTTCATAACTGTCTGCATTTTTATTCTAATAAAATGTCACATCCGCGGATGTCCTGCGTCTTGTCATAATAAAGCAAATATGCGCCCGCACTGATAGCCGAACATACATTGGTCAAGTCAATCGTAATATTCGGATTGTCAGCGATGTCCAGCATGTAAATCTTTGTGGTAGGTGCTTCCTCCACCAGGCGAATGTCATTCGAACCAATCTGAAACCAATAAAGGTTCGGACACGAACCGGCTGCATTGATACCTTCCGGCCATTCTTTCAAGCACCGCTCTCCCTGTGCATCACGCTGGTGACGGATTGCAAACGCCATCAGGCGGTCGATGTTCAGCGGATTGGTGGGGAACTTCGAGAAGCAGTTATAGCTCAAGTCAATTCCCTGAAGATAAGGAATCAGAGGATTAAAGTTCTCTCCCGAGATTTCAGTCAGTTTATTGAAACGCAGGTCGAATGTTTCAAGCGGGCACCATTCCTTGCCAGCCTCACTTCTGCGGAGATCGTCACCGTCAATCTTGGTGAGCAGGTTTCCGCTCATGTTCAGCACGGTTATCGGAGAATTTGACTTGAAAAGTTCTTCCGGGAAATTCTCAATCCGGTTGTTGGCCAACGAAAGTTCATTGGCATTGATTCCCTTGAAATCCGCTTCATCCACATCTCTGATACCATCCTTGTCAGAATCATTTGCATTCTCTCCGATCCGGTTGTTCGAGAAGTCGATCGACCCCATGATGTAAAGCGAGGACGCATCAAAGATATTCGGAATATACGTAATCTTATTGTTCGAGAAGTTGAACGTTTCCACATCGTTGGTGAAACCGCAGAACTCTGCCGGCACTTCTTCTATCTGGTTGTTCTGCAGATAAAGCGTAGCCAGCTTGATGTCCGTACCAAAAGAATGAACTGTCTTTATCTTATTGTCAGTAAGGTCAAGCAGTCCCAACTTCTTCATTTTACACAACGGCGCATCCGAGCCTGCATTGTCCAATCCATCAGGAAACTCCTCCAGATTGTTGTAGCCCATATAAAGAATCTGGATCTTGGGTCCTGTATCTGGATCGTTGGCCAGTGCTGTCCAATCCTCTTTCAACTGATCCCCCTTGATACCTGTATTACAAGCAATGTTAAGCAACTGTATTTCGGGAAGGTCATAAAGGAAAGCAGGAAGCTTCTCCAGATTCTTGCAATTATAGACCTCAATATCAGTCAAATCAGTCATATTACTCCACGACAACTTCCCTTCGGCCTCTTCCTGTGAATACGCTTTTGCATATTCAGAATCTGCACCGTTTTCTTCCCATGAAGTAAAAAAGTTATCTACCGCATCATTGCACACAATCGGAGCATTTGCAATATAAAGCTGCTGGAGTTTTGTCAAACGCATCACCGCTCTAGAAACCCCTGTCAAATTACTTGTCATGACACCGATCTGCGTATCTTTCAGTGTAGGACGCGCTTTCTTCTGTATCTGCTTTTTAGCTGGGTCATTATTTATCAACTCTTGAAGCATTTCGGAGAGATCAGCACGCAGGTCATGTTTCAGGAACATATTTTCATAATGACGGCGCATCTGCTGTTTGCGGTCCTCGCTCATACCCGGAGCAATTCCCTGCTTGCCGAAAAGTCCTCCTCCCACCTTTTCGTCATGAGATCCTAAGGACAGAATCTGAAGTTCTGTAAGCTGACCAATAGCCGCCGGAACAAAACCACTTATTCCGAAATTAGACAAGGCCAATCCAGTGACACGTCCATGATCATCCAATGTCACTCCAGGCTGGTCACCCCACATATCCAATTCCTTGTTGAAGTTCCAGTTAGTTCCTTCGGGATATTCCTGACCAAAATAGCTCCAGTTCTTTCCACCGAGCTTATCCCAAATCTCTTTCAGAGCCTTATAGTCTTTAATATTTTCCGAAGTTTCAGACAACTGAATAGGAATTACAGCATCTTCCGTCAGCATATTATCAGCCACCACGAAGCTCTCGCCATTGACAACCACCTGAGATTCAAGTTCTGAGCGAGAAGCGCCACTTCTCGAATACGCAGAATAAGAAATTACCTGATAAGTACCGGCGGGAAGCCACACGACGGAATCACAGCTCGCCTTACCTATTTCCTTGTATTTGTCATCCGGGTTATCAACGCCAACAGACTCTTCGTATCCGGTTTCGTAAGTAACTTTCAGCTTTTCAAAAGCCGTAACTTCACGGGTAAACATATTCTTTACCTGTACATCCACTTCAGCGATGGAACTGAACAGGTATCCCTCTTCCGTTGCACGCGATTTAAGAACCTTTTCCAGTTGAAACTTCACCATTCCTTGAGAAGCCGCATTTGCCGAAAGATCCTGTACATGCAAACCACCGCTAACAACAGTAAATTCACTGTTATCACCAGAGCCGCCTGTATAAAGCAGTTCATCTACTCCATCGTACAAGTAGTAGCCCACCACTCTATATACTCCAGCCACCAACTGAAGCTTATCGCTCCGCACACCAAATTCCGCATTGGTGTCATTATAGCTGTTCAAAAGCAAAGTTTGTGATACAGTGGTACCATCATGAAGCAGCACCACTTGTATCTTCTTTGCATCCGCCAGCCTTTCCAGTCTGTCCGTCACTGTCCGTGAGGCAGATTGCGCCTCAGCCGATGTACTCTTGCAGAGTTTGAACTGCACATAGCCGTAACCGCTTTGCATCAGCTCTTCATCGTCGTCCGAACAACTTGTCACCGCTACCATCGCCAGCATACTGACGAGGAGCGATAAAAAGTATTTGGAATATAATTTATATATGTTCATCTCAATTTTGTGTTTTAAGAAACAATATTATTACTCAGCCGGAGTACCTACGATTAAACCGTATTTAACCCCCGAATTGTCCGTTATTACAATGAATACAACATCGTGTTCAACGAAAGCGCCACCAATCCATATATTGATGACAGAACCATCGCTATTTACATCCATTATCTCATCTTGAGTGAGTGATATCGGACTTTCAGTTGCAAAATCATAGCAATCCCATGAAGCAATCGTTTTACCTAAGGTACTCAACGCAACATTCAAACTGCCAGTTGACGGTTTTTCTACCTGCCAGATGCTTTCAACACCATAATTCTGCTTAAACCAGTCAAGACTTGGACCTGCATATTCCGTACATGCCACAGAAGAATCCGTAGAAGCATTTCTTATAGAGAATACGCCTTCAGAAGGTTCTTCGCTACCGCCTTCTTCTACATTCGACAAATGTATAATAACCATTGCTTTTCTCGGAGTTCCGGCTTCCATCCATTCTGTTACAACAAAGAAGATATCCTTCTTACCAAGAGTAGAAGCATCAACACTTATATAAGTACCTGCAGGTTCAATACCTCCTGATTCAATAGGCTCTTCCGTAGATAAATCATACGCTTCAATGCTCCCTACTTCAAAAGCAAGCGTAATCAACGTAGTCATTGCAGGTTCGTTGATTTCGGTAACCGACTGTACATTATAAGTAGATTGATAATGATTAAGCTTTTCTCCTGTATATGCTACAAAATTTATCTCCGTAGAACCGTCGCCACTTGTTACATTGTTAACCAACTGTTCGCCGGTAGTTGTTTCCTGTTCTTTCTGGGTAATCTGAATCAACAGATTGCGTTGCTGGTAAGCATATTTAATATCTCCGTTTTCTACAATATTAGCTTCCAGATTATCTTTTATGCTTTCATATTCCGCACGCGAGAAAGCCAAGACATAACCCGTTCTTTCTTCTGCCGGAACTCCTGTATACTGAGGCTCGTTTTCATCAACACGCAAAGAGATATCACCTTTTTCTCCTTCACAATGCAACCACAACATAGACGGATCAATCAGAGAAATATTTTTCGTGCCGGAAAAATCTTCCCATTCTTCCAAATAAACAAACTCATAATCATCGTTCAGCACCTTAACCGTAAAGGGAATTCTGTTAGTATAAGTGCTGCTTCCGGAGGTTCCCTGCCCGCCTTCTTGAGCAAAGTTCTTTCCGTCCATCGAAACCGTCCAACCATATCTGTTGCCAGAAGGAGCTGTTACATCAATATCCATCGGGTCCATACCCGCATAAACCAGCGGAAATGAGAAAGAAGCCTTTCCGTCTTCTGCACTGAACACAATCATCTTGTTATCTGTTGCGGCCACCGGATATTTTTCAACCGTTCCGTCTTGAACCACTCTCAATCCGCCTTCTATTTCCTGATTAGACACTCCAACCAGCGAACCACCTTCTACTTCCACCCAGTTGGGAGTTCCGGTTACGGCAAAGTGAAAGTTCGCTTTCACTTTAAAGGGTTCAAAATCATCATATCCCACGGTAAGAGCTTCCAGTTCGTTGCCTTCCATATCATAGATTTTCAGTTCGCTACCCAAAGCAGAACGGGTCACTTCACCGATAACCGTGCGCTGCATCCCCATTGTAAGCCAAAGTTTTGCCACACTTGCAGCATCTACGGTTGCGCCTTCGTCCGTAGCACGAATGGTCACAGTCTGTGTTCCGGCAGAACCTGTAAGCACAAAACCTTCGTTTTCGCCACTCACCAACTTGCACCAAAGTTCAGACGACTCCAATGTCCAGTTTGTGTTAGCCTCAAAAGTAAATTCTTTCGTTTCCCCGATATTACAGCTAAAACTTTGCAATTCCGGAAAAACAGGAGCTGCCGCACTTTCGTCATCGTCCGAGCATGATGCCAATCCACATGCCGCAAGAAATCCTACGAACAGGCACCCCTTATACAATACCTTCTTGCAATGACCTGCAATAGATTTCAATTCGAGATGTTTCATAATCTATTCTTGTTTTATTTTATTGTTTTACTATCAACTTTATTTAAAGCGCAAACCATTATAACCTAATTATCAAATAAAATTTGCGCTCTCCCCTCTTAATATCCGTCCTGCCTCAAATCCTCTGCTTCCCCTTCGCTTATCCATTCCAGAATATTCACATAAGTGCCGACGCTTCCGTAAAGCGATCCGTCGTCGTTATACACGTTAAGCGTGACATACTGGAGAACAAAATCCTCACATGTGCTGAAGTACGATGTATAGGCAGTGGGCTGGCTTATCATCAGATCCCCGTTGCCGTGGATGTTGCCGATAAAGGCATCGGCCGTACTCGCCAGCTTCTGCTCTTCCATCTCTACCAGCGGTTCCATATCATCTTCCGTGTTGAACTTCAGCTTCACATCATATCCGTCATAATAGAGATCATGAAGAATGATGGTGTTTTCTTCTTCCGGATCCACCTCCGTCTTGATAAGACGCATAGCGGCTACACCCGTCCAGTTGTCGCTGGAGAAGAAAGTGGAAGTCACCACGCAATCGCCCGTGAAATTGTTGATGTCAAAGGGACATACCTTCTGAAGCACCACCTTGGCCTCCGTACCGTACAAATCCCACTTGTCTTCATCCGGAATCACAAGACGCAGGGCGAATCCCAGCGAGTCGGAAACTCCGATATTGTCATAGAAACTCTTCACCTGCACACTGGAAGCAAGTTCGCCGGCCTTTATAGTCACCGTATTCGACAACAGCTCATAATGCTTGCCTTCCACCGCATTGCTCTCCTTGTCAATAATCTCAACAGCAAGCGTACGGTCGTAGTCAACAGCCCGGGTAGCCGATACAGGGACATCGAACACATCATCGTCCGCTTCCCTCACCGGACACTGGTACAGCGTGTCGGAAAACATCAGGTAATCGGGTCCGCTATAAATAACCCGCTTTTCCTCACATCCCGACAAGACCGTCATTGCGGCAAGAGCCGCCATAAATCCTGTAAGTATCTTTTTCATAATTCACCTCCTTATCTGTTACTTTCGTTCGGTTCAATCTGCGAACCCGGAGCTTCAATTTCATGCTGAGGTATCGGCCATACGAACATCGGATCGTCCGCCTCCACTTTCAGGCTGCTTCCGTTCTCGAGCGACTGGTCTTGCGGTTCACGCTCGAATCCCTTGTGCCAGCGCTTCAAGTCCTGCAGGCGGAAACCTTCCATGTAAAGTTCCTTCACACGCTCCTGTTCGACAATTTCCAGCCAATTGTCCGCATTTACAGAAACCGCACCTCCTGTCTGATAGCGCGCTCTGCGCAGCGTAGAAAGGTCGTTGCTTGCTTCCGCGTAGTTGCCCTGTTCCGCATAGGCTTCAGCACGGATCAGATACTGCTCTGCCAGACGGAACACCTTGGGCATGCACAGACCGTAGATATTATATGACTGAAACTCCGTATTTCCCCAATACTTCTGCAGCAAAGGCCAGTAAAGTCCGTATGCCGTTGTATAGTAGGCAAAGTATGAAGAAGCGCGCAAATCGTTTGCGTCATACAGACCAAGCACCCATTGCGCCGGCACATAGTCGGGACGTACGCTTGTCTGGTCATAGTTGAAGAAAACCGTTCCCAGCGACCCTCCATACGAATTCAAGGTGAACGACACTTTCCATATCACCTCCGTTCCATGGTCGTTGGTCCACATATAGTCGAAATAGCTCTGCGTAGAAGAAATCGCCTCGGTACAGCTGGAAAGGAAATAGTTCTTCGACCCTCCTTCTCCGTCACCGATGACTCTGGTTGCATAGTCGACCGCTTCATCCCACTTCTTCATGTAAAGAGCTATGCGGGCACGGAGAGCATACACCGTATACTCATTAAAATACACCGTATCAAACAGCGCACCGTCTACAGAAGGATCGAAATCCTCTTCCAGCTGAAGCAGTTCTTCCGCACGGTCCAAATCGTTCAAGATGAACTGATAAGAGTCTTTCAGCGTAGCGCGTACCATCGGCTCCTGGCTGTCGTAATGCTCGTTCAGCACCACGCCCAACTGGCCGGCCGCGTCTTCGTCGCTTTCATATGCCTTGCAAAACAGCTTCACCAGCTCCGAATAAGCCAGCGCACGGGCGAAATAAGCCTCTCCGCAATACTGGTCCAGACGGTCCAGATCGTCATCGTCTGTTACTCCGGCCCTTACTTTCTCCACATGGTCAAGCAAGAAGTTGCAGCGTCCGATAACCGCATACAATGCACCATATACACTTTCAATGTCTGTATTTGTCGACAAAATATCGTTCCAGCGCCAGATTTCCCCATAAACATTTGTGTTTCCGTTGACCCCATACACCAAATCAGTCTGGATGTCAGGAAGCAAAGTCAGGTTACCGGAGTAGAGCGCGCTGCTCGTGAACGAATCATAAATGCCGATAACCAACTGATTCACATCATCTACCGTATTGACCGCCTCATCCGAGGGAATAGCGTTCTCCGGATATTTGTCCAGGCAGGACGAAAACGCCAGAGAAGCTGCGGCCAACACCATATACAGTTTAAATTTTCTGATTATCATTTTCTCTTATACCTTATTATATATTAGAATGAAACTTCTACACCGATCGTGTATTGGCGTGAAGGAGGATACACACCCAGATATCTGTTTCCTGCATATTCCGGGTCGAAACCGGTGAAGCCGGTAAATGTCAACAGATTCTGCCCCTGCAAATACACCCGGGCTGAAGTGAAGAACTTGCTTTTCTGCAACCACAGGCGAGGCAACGAATAGGCAATAGTGACATTCTTCAGACGCAGGAACGATGAATTTTCCAGGAAACGGTCGTCCAACTGGGCTATTTCGCCGTAGCGCGGAATATCTGTCACATCGCCCGGATTCTTCCATCCGTCGTACAACAGACGCTTCGACTGGTTGTAGCTGGAGAAACTTCCGTTGTTTTCTTCAAAATAACGGTCATTGTTCAGCACCCAACGGTCGGCCATCCAGGTAAACTGGGCCGAGAAAGAAAGCCCTTTCCACGAGAGCGTCGTTCCGAAGCCTCCTGCCCAGGGAGCGTCAAAACTCTTTCCAGTCATCACACGGTCTTCTTCGCGGTATTCGTTGGTTATTTCCCCGTCCTTCGTATACCACAACTGCTCGCCGTTTGCCGGATTCACACCCGCATAGCGGTTCAGATAAAACTCGTTCACCGGACGTCCCACTTCATAGCGGAGCCCCGTCGTTGAGTTTACATACTCATCCACGCCGCTATAAAGCTCCTTCAGTTCATTCTTATTATAAGAAAAGTTTGCACTCAGGTTCCATGCAAAGTCACCCACACGAAGCACATCCGCATTCACATTAACCTCAATGCCTCGGTTCACCATCGCACCGATGTTTTCCCAATGCGAGCCTTCACCTGTGATGGCATACGATTCAGGAACATACATCAGCATATCCGTCGTTTTCTTATTGTAAAGCTCAACGTCCAGGTTTATGCGGTCGATGAATCCCAGATGGAAAGCCAGATTTGTCGACCAGGTCTTTTCCCAGCTCAAATCTTCATTGCTGCTCTGTGCCGGATAGATGCCCGCCTCGTCATTATAGTTCGGTCCGCCGGACACAAGCGCCAGATGATCGAAATCCGGTATCTCCGAGTTACCGGTCGTACCCGAACTCAACGCAACCTGCGCATTGGTCAGCCATTCCACATCTTTCAGGAACTCTTCCCCTTTCGCATTCCACATCAGACCGACTGACCAGAAACCTCCCCAGCGGTTGTTCTTTCCGAAGCGCGAAGAAGCGTCCGCACGGACAGAGAAATCGGCATAATACAAGTCCTTGTAGTTGTATTCGGCACGGCCAAAGAACGAAAGATAAGCATAAGAAGTATAAGAATTTGACCACGAGGAACCACGGGTACCTGACGACAGGTCGGTAAGCAGGTCATTGGTCTGTCCTTCCGTAAACACCTGGAAACCTTCCGACATGTAGTTCACCGCTTCCTGTCCGAGCAGGAAGTTAAACGCATGGTCATCTTTATAAGTCCAGCGGTAGTTGGCCGTTGTCGTTTCTGTCAGATTCATGGTATCATACGAACTGCGTCCGGCAGCTCCCTGCCCGTTATTCAGCGAATAGCTGGGGAACGACTGAGAAGAGCCCGTTGAATGCGAATAGTCCACGCCAAACTGCGAACGGATAGTCAGATTCTGGATCGGGGTTATTTCAGCATAAACCGTAGACAACAGCTTGTATTTCTTGTTCATCACCGGATTGTTAGCCATCCATTCCAGCGGATTCACTCCCGTACCGGTCCATGTGCCGTCATTGGTAGAAGCCAGCGAACCGTCCTCCTTGAACGGATTCCAGTAAGGAAGCATCAGGCGGCAGGCAAAAATCGGACTGGACAATGCAGGGCTTCCCTCTTCCGTCTGCTCGATCTCCTCGTAAGCAGCCATCGTATTCGTCCCGACTTTCAGCCAGTTGCTTGCCTTTACTTCTGCATTCGCACGGATATTGTAGCGGCGGAACGAAGACCCAGGAGCGATACCGTCCTGATCATAAAAGCCTCCCGACACATAATAGTTCACTCTCTCTGTAGCCCGGTTGATTGAGATTTCATAGCTCTGAAGCGGTGCCCGGTCCTTGAAGATGGCATCCATCCAGTTCACATTGGTGCGTGCAAGCAAGTCATAATCCTGCCCCGTATCCATGCCGATCATCTTTTCAAACTGGATACGTTCGTTGGTATCCATCATATTCCAGTCAATGTTCCCCAACTGAGAAAAGCCGTACTGCGCACGAAGCGTCACCTTCGCCTTGTCCATCGACAGGCCGCGTTTGGTCGTAATAACAACCACACCGTTAGAGGCGCGCGCACCATAAATAGAAGTTGACGAGGCATCTTTCAACACAGAAACCGATTCGATGTCGCTCGGACTGATTGTATTGAAATCGCTGCTTTCAATAGGCACGCCGTCCAGGATAAACAACGGAGCCGTACCCGAGTTGATAGAGTTTGTACCACGGATCTGGAATACGGCAGCCTTACTGGGCTCGCCGGAACTTGAAATAACCGACAAGCCCGGAGCCTGTCCCTGCAAAGCCTGGTCAAAGCTCGGCGCAGGCACGTTTTCCATCTTATCCGCCTGCACCATGGATACAGAACCGGCAATCGTCCCCTTCTTACGCACACCGTAAGCAACCACCACCACTTCGTCCATCAGTTGCGAATCGTCTTCCAACGCTACGTTCAACACTCCGGTCCGTGAATTGACAGGCAATTCCTGCGACCGCATACCAATATAAGAGAATACCAGAGTAGCTTCCCCTCCCTGGATTTTCAGCTCATAGTTACCGTCCATATCGGTAACCGCACCATTCGCCGTCCCTTTTTGCATGACAGACACTCCAATCAGCGGCTCATTGTCCAGTTTCGAAACCACATTCCCCTTCACCACATACGACTGGGAAAAAGCTGACTGAATGCCTAGCATGACAAAAAAGACCAGCCAAAGACACAATCTTCTCATTTTGTCTGCTAATAAATAAATGTATTAAAGTGAATAAAAAATTGCATAAAACGACTCCTTCCTGTCACTACAGGCAAGAACAATGGAAAAAATTAAAAGGCATCGCGGGACTTCACGTTACGCAACACCAAATCCAAATTAAAAAATGTTCTATTTAATATAATAAGGTTATGCATCTGTTATATTATATTTTGCTTTCGCGGCAAAATTACAATATAATTTTCACTTTTCTTTTACGCAAATTTATTTTTAACATTAAAAAAATGCAAAAAGCAACGGATTTTATAACAACTCCAACACAAAAAATTCCACTTTTCAAACAATTTTAAAAACAGACTCAGCCCCAACTGCAAATTTAAAACATGGATGCATATCAAATGCATATAGATGCAATCATACAAGAAAGAGGGCCAGAACAAAGTTTGGCTATCAATTTCCGCACGCCCATCAGCGGACAAGACCAAGTTTCCCGTCCTGCTGCACAAGCCGTTCTTCGGCCAACAGATAGTTTGCCGCCTGCAAAAGCCGCTCTTCCGGGATTCCGGTGCGGTGAGCTGCCTCCTGAAGCGAAAGCGGAGAATCCGCAAGCGCCTCCGTCAGCTTGCAAACAACCTCATCAAACTCGTCCTTCCCGGGTTCAGCGTTCTTCTGCTGAAGACAGACATCACACTGCCCGCAATTACATTCGCTTTTTTCGCCAAAATAACGCAGCAGCATCCGGCTACGGCAATGCGCCCCGTCTGAAATATATTCAAGCATCGCCTTTATCCGCCGCTCATAACTTGCCTTCCGGTCTTCGTAAACTTCTTTTCCGATGCAGATACGCGAAGCCTCCTGCCTCTCGCGCGTATATATAATATAAGGTGTCTTTTTCCCGGGGATATAATGAAGAATACGGCGCCTGCTGAGCAGAACCAATGCGTCATAAACCTCCCTGCGCGTCAGTCCCGAACGCGAAGCCAGCATATCTTCGCTGATGTACACATAATCAGCAAACACTCCGGTATACGAACGCAGTATCACCCGCAGCAGCCGCTCAATGTCCGGATTCTGTTCATGAATGGCATAAAGCTCGTCACGCCGCAGCGTGAACATCAGCCGGGAGCCGTTATCCTGCTCGTCAGTATATTCCAGGTATCCGGCACGGGTCAGTATCTTCAGCGCACTGTCCGTCTGCACCGGATAATGCTTGAAATTACGGCAAAACTCATCGATGTTGAAAGCGAACATGCACCCCAATCCATCGCCCATGGCCATCTGATAATAATAGTTGATATCCTCGTAAATTTTCCGGACAGCTTCCTTTTCCGGAAAAGTGTCGCTTACACGCCGCTTCAACGACACTTTGTCACGTTCATTGAAAAGCAGCACCGCATATGCCTTGCGTCCGTCACGCCCCGCACGCCCGGCCTCCTGGAAATAAGCCTCGGGCGAATCCGGCACATCGGCATGAATCACCAGGCGCACATCCGGCTTGTCTATCCCCATGCCGAACGCATTGGTGGCCACCATCACCCGGCACTGCCCCGCAAGCCAGGCTTTCTGGCGCTCGTCCTTCACCGCATCCGCCAGCCCCGCATGATAAAAGGTGGCTGTGATTTCATGCCGTTCCAGCAAAGCGGAAATTTCCTTGGTCCGCCTCCTGTTCCGCGTATAGACGATGGCAGACCCTTCCATGCTGTTCAGGATATGCAGCATTTCGCCTTCCTTATCCTCCGCACGGCGCACCACATAAGCCAGGTTCTTCCGCTCGAAACTCATCCGCAGCACATTCTCCTCGCGGAACTTCAGACACGTCTGGATGTCCTTCACCACCTCGGGAGTAGCCGTAGCAGTCAGCGCAAGCACCGGAACCCCCGGAAGCAACTCGCGTATTTCCGATATTTTCAGATAAGAAGGCCGGAAGTCATAGCCCCACTGCGATATGCAATGAGCCTCATCGACCGTAATCATCGACACGTTCATCTTGCGGAGCTTCACCCGGAAAATTTCGGTAGAAAGCCGCTCGGGAGAGATATACAGAAACTTGTAGTCGCCGAAAATGCAGTTTTCAAGAGCCACGACAATCTCTTCGCGTGTCATCCCCGAGTAAACGGCAGCCGCCTTAATCCCCCTTTTTCTCAGATTCTGAACCTGATCCTTCATCAGCGCGATGAGCGGAGTGACCACCAGGCACAAACCCGGACGGGCAAGCGCCGGCACCTGGAACGCCACAGACTTCCCTCCGCCCGTAGGCATAAGCCCCAGCGTATCTCTTCCCTCTCCGACACTCCGCACAATCTCTTCCTGGATGCCCCGGAAGTTGTCGTATCCCCAGTAACGTTTCAATATCTCCCTGTAATCGGCCATATACGCAGATTTCAGAACATTTTATTTGGCTTGATGTCTTCGATCTGGAGCTGCACCTCCCCGCGCTTGTGCGTGTTTTCCTCAATCGTATAACAGATGTTGAACGACTGCTTCGACTTGATGTATCTGACCTGCGAGCTCTGTCCGAAGGCGATCCCGTTCATCACATTGTTCGATTTGTTGTCCACAAGCTCCAGCTTGATATGCTCCTGTCCGCGTCCCACCACCTTGCTCGTACCATAGTCATACACATTGAAAGTGGCGAAAACCGGCTTATGGTTGTCCGGTCCGAACGGATTGAATTTCTTCAGATCGAAAAAGAATTTCGGCGTGATGTCACGGAAATCAATCTGCGCGTCAATGTCGATTGTCGCATTGGTCTGTTCCGGAAGGATATGCCCGGTGACATACTCTTCAAAACGGCGGGAAAATTCCGGAACATTCTCCACTTTCATCGAAAGCCCGGCAGCATAGGTATGCCCTCCGAAGTTCTCGAGCAAGTCGCGGCAATATTCGATAGCCTTGTAGACATCGAATCCCGAAACGGAGCGCGCCGACCCCGTAGCCATGTCGCCCGTCCGTGTCAGCACGACGGCCGGACGATAATAAATCTCCGTCAGCCTCGACGCCACAATGCCGATAACCCCCTTGTGCCACGCTTCATTGAAAATGACAATCGATCTCCGCTCCGACAAATCCGCCAGACCGTCCACAATCCGGTTCGCCTCTTCCGTCATGCTCTTGTCAAGATCCTTGCGCGCCTCATTGTAGCGGTTAATCTGGTTGCTCTGCCTGAGCGCAGAAGCAAAATCCTTTTCGATCAGCAGGTCGACAGCCTCCTTTCCGTTCTGGATGCGTCCCGACGCGTTGATGCGCGGACCGATCTTGAACACGATATCGCTCATCGTGATCTCCCGGTCGGCAAGTCCGCACACGTCAATGATGGCCTTCAGGCCGATGCTCGGATTCGAGTTCAGCTGGCGCAGGCCGTGATAGGCCAGCACACGGTTTTCACCCATAATCGGCACGATGTCTGAAGCGATGCTCACGGCAACAAGATCAAGCAGAGGAACCAGCTGATGGAAATCAATGCCGTTGTTCATGGCAAAAGCCTGCATGAACTTGAAGCCCACTCCACACCCCGAAAGGTGCTCGTAAGGATAAGTAGAGTCAAACCGCTTGGGATTCAGGATGGCCGCAGCCGGCGGAAGAACGTCATCCGGCACATGATGGTCGCATATAATGAAATCGATTCCCTTTTCTTTGGCATACGCGATTTCCCCGACAGCCTTGATTCCGCAGTCAAGCACGATAATCAGTTTCACTCCTGTTTCATAAGCATAGTCTATTCCTTTCTCCGACACCCCATACCCTTCCTCATAGCGGTCGGGAATGTAATAGTCGATATTGGAATAAAACTGCTGGAGAAACTTGTAGACCAGCGATACGGCCGTCGTTCCGTCAACATCATAGTCGCCATAAATCATGACACGCTCCTTCCTTCCCATCGCCCTGTTCAGACGCTCCACCGCCTTCTCCATGTCGTTCATCAGAAACGGATCGTGGAGTTCGCTCAGTTGGGGACGGAAAAAGTGCTTGGCTTCAGCCGCAGTCTTTATGCCCCTTTCCTGCAGCAGACGGCAAAGAATCGGACTGATGCCCAACTCGCGCGAAAGTGCCTTAGCCGCTTCCCTTTGGATCGGTGTAGGAGGTTGATAGTTCCATTTGTACTTCATTTATATATGTTTTTTCTTTCTTTTCCTTTTTCACGAAGCGGCGGATGTCGCCCGGCTTCCGCTTCAATCTGTAAAGTTAGTAAAAAAGAAAGAAACAAGCGGCCAATCCGGCATTAAATTTACAGAAATCGCCAGATACCGCAAGACACCACAAAGGCCGCAGAGATGCACAGAGGATTCAGCTTTATCCTCCGTGACGCTCTGCGGCCCTAGCGGCATATCATGCAACTGGCATATGACTGTCCTAACGCAGAACAATCAAAGCCCTATTTTCTTCGCGATGGCAGCCGGAACGGCATCTTTATGCACCAGAATGTTCATGGTCTTGTATTTTGCGAAAGCTTTCGAAACATACCAGATGCCCTTGTACTTTCCGCTAAAGCCCCATGAATTTTTCATGATATAATATTCTTTTCCGTTCTGGTCCTTGGCGAGCCCGTAGATCAACATACCGTGGTCATCGGTCGTTTCCCAGTTGTCGAACGCTTCCTGGCGCATTTCCTGAGTCACTTCAATTTCCGGAAGCGGCTTGCTTGTAAGCTCTTTGCGCTTGTCGGCCTTGCTCAGTCCCAGCCAGTGCGCCATGTCAGATCCGGTAAGCTCGGCTCCCTTCTCTACGTCCGGACACACGGCAATGCCGTCGCGTGTAAATCCGTCCTCGCTCACATCGGCCCCCCATGCAAAAGTATAGCCTTTTTCTATCGCATTGTCCATCACCTCCATCAGCTCGTCGATCGGCAGGTTATACGAAAGCTCGTTGCGCCAGTTGTCGGGCACTTCAACGCTGAACTGCGTATAGAAAGGATGATGCGTATAAGAAGTGAGCGATACATAGTCGTCCATGTTCAGTCCCAGCGCTTCATCGGCAAATGTTCTCGGAGTATAAGTCTTTCCTTTATAAGTAAAGCTTTCGGGGCATTTTCCCAGGTATGTGTCGTAAATGGCGGCCAGACCTTTCTTCCACACCGGAGTCAGCTTCTTGAACTTGCCTTTTCCGATAGCCTGCACGTAGGCTCCGGCCACGGCATCCAGCTCGTTGTGCACCGGGAGCGAATCGCCGTACATGATGCCCGGCATAGCTTCCTGCGGAACCATTCCATAATTCCTGTAGCAGAAAACGATGTCACTGAAGCTTCCGCCCGGCGAGAACGAAGCGTCACCATGATAACGCACGTAATTTACGGCACGGTCTTCCATGGTTTTGTGAACGACAAACATTTCCGACAGGTCGAATTCCCCTTTTCCCTGACGCAACAGTTCAGCCTCAAGGAAACCCAGTGAAGAAAACGACCAGCAGGTGCTCGACTGGTTCTGGTCTTTGATGGAAGTGATGGGATTCTCCTTGACGGTAGTAAACACGAATCCTTCTTCGGCCTTGTCTTTCTTCGGATTTTTTGCACAAACATTTCCTACGCACAAGCCCAGAGCAAGGAGTGCAATCAATTTGTTCATAGTCTTTAATTGTTATTTTAGTGATTAATATTAGGTCGTACCAAACAGCTCCTGCAAACCTTCCCTGAGGGAAAGGCTTACAGGAAAAAATTATAAGCCAATATTTTCAGATACCCTCAACCAGCTTCCCTTTCAGGGGAGAAGCCGGAAAACCCCTACCGGTTCATGATATCCTCCACCTCGTCAATCGTGATGGGAATACGCTTCTCGCCGGTAAAGCGCGAGCCGTCCGCAGTTATCAGGATATCATCTTCCAGACGGATGCCTCCGAAATCCTTGAACTTGTCTATCGCGTCAAAATTCAGGAAAGAAGCGTTGGTTCCTTCCGCCCTCCACTTGTCGATAAGAGCAGGGATAAAATAGCAGCCCGGCTCGTCGGTTATGACAAAGCCTTCCTTCAGGCGGCGTCCCATGCGCAACGAGGCAAGCCCGAACTGGGTGGAAGGACGCACCTCATCATCATAGCCCACATGGCACTGGCCCAGATCCTCCATGTCATGCACGTCAAGACCCATCATGTGTCCAAGTCCGTGAGGCAGGAACAGCGCATGCGCTCCGGCAGCCACCGCCTCTTCCACATCCCCCTTCATCAGACCGAGGTCCTTCAGCCCCTGAGCCAGCACCTTGCATACGTCCAGATGCACCGACATATAAGTCACTCCCGGACGGGCCAGTTCCAAAGCCTTGTCATGGCAGGCCAGCACAATGCTGTACACGTCACGCTGGCGGCTCGTGAAGCGGCCTCCTACCGGGACGGTACGTGTATGGTCAGAGCAATAATAGTTCATCAGTTCGGCGCCCGCGTCCGTAAGCATCAGGCGGCCTTCCTGAAGCGTATGGCTATGGTCATGGTTGTGCAGCGTCTGCCCGTTCTGGGTCAGGATGGTCGCAAACGAAACCATCCGCCCGTAAGAAGAAGCGATTCCGTCGAGCACGCCGGCGATATACTGTTCCGACACCCCCGGCTTGCAAAGGCGCATGGCAGCCGTATGCATCTCGTATCCCACATTGCACGCCCTGTCGATTTCGGCAATTTCGCAAGGTTCCTTCACCGAGCGGAGGTCGACCACCGCCTTGATCAGTTCCAGCGAGGCATGTTTGGGCGTCATCGAAGCGCGGATGCCCGTCAGGTCTTCAACCAGCAGCATGTTGTCGTAGCGGTAGGGAGGCAGAAAATGAATCTTCCTGCGCTGGGAGATCGCCTTTCCTATCACCTCTTTCAGTTTGGCGAACGGGCAGCTCTTCGCCACTCCGACCTGTGCGGCCAGCTCCTTCACGCTGGGCTGGGGTCCCATCCAGATAATGTCGTCCATATCCACATCGTCACCGAAAAGGCATTCCTCGTGGCTGTCTGCATCGATGACACCCGCAAATCCGGGATGCGAATGGCCGAAGAAATAGACGAACGAACTGTCCTGACGAAATTTATACGTATTGTCCGGATAATTTGCCGGGGCTTCGTTGTTTCCCAAAATAAGTATGATGCCGTGACCGACTTTCTCACGCAAAGCCTTGCGGCGGTTTTGATAAGTAAGTGAATCGAACATATTCTTCATATTTTTCCTGCAAATGTAAGAAATAAAAACCAAAAGCTGCATGAAATTGCATCAGAAAAACATATATTTGCAGAAAACAGCTAACAATCGGGAGGAAACAGCGATGGAGATTGATTTCAAGAAAATGGGCCTCGTCCTCGAAGGAGGGGGCATGAGAGGGGTCTTTACCTGCGGAGTGCTCGACTATCTGATGGACCGCCGCATCGAATTTCCATATGCCGTCGGCGTATCGGCCGGAGCGTGCAACGGGCTTTCGTACATGTCGCACCAGCGGGGACGCGCCAAATACAGCAACATCGACCTGCTTGAAAAATACCATTACATCGGACTGAAATACTTCTGGAACCAGCACAGCATCCTCGACCAGCACCTGCTGTACGAGCTGTTTCCCGACGAAATCCTGCCCTACGACTATCAGGCATACTACAACAACCCCGCACGGTTCGAGATGGTCACCACCAACTGCGTGACCGGAAAGGCCTGCTACCTGGAAGAGAAGGCCGACAAGACAAGGCTGATCGCCATCGTCAAGGCTTCGAGCAGCCTGCCCTACGTATGCCCCATTACGTATGTAGACGCACGCCCGATGCTTGACGGAGGCATTGTCGACTCCATTCCGGTGCTCCGGGCCATGAGCCAGGGCTACGAAACGAACATCGTTGTGCTCACCCGCCACAAAGGATACCGGAAAACGGAAAAAGACATCCGGATACCCGGCTTCATCTACCGCCGCTATCCGAAGCTGAGAATGGCCCTCAGCCGCCGGTGCGAAGCCTACAACGAGCAGCTGGAACTGACGGACCGCCTGGAACAGGAAGGAAAAGTGCTGGCCATACGTCCCGAAAAGCCGGTCACCGTGAACCGCATCGAAAAAGACATACGCAAGCTCACCGACCTCTACAACGAGGGATACGCTTGTGCCGAGAAGGTTTTAAGTCCCTATCTGGCGGGCATCTGAACATCTGCATAAAGACACGGAAAAGCGGCATATGCTTTCAGAAAAGGCAGAAATCCGCCTTTTCCGCAACACACGGCCGGACGATTCTTCCCGTTCCGGCAGGCAATCCTTAACGAATGCAAAGGCACACCCCCTTCAGAAGCCCTGAAAAAGGGAAAAGATGACGGATAAAAACTGAAAAATGTCCCGTCATATCCGCAACCGTGTCCCAACATCCCAAAGAAAATGTCCCGATACCTTGCGCTAAAGTCCCCGCATCCGCCGGAAGGATACTGCAAAAGGGACATCCGCGATGCCGAACGATGCCGTTTTCGTACAGAACGTCCTCATTCCGGACACTTTTCACAGGCGCAAAAGGAAAGCATAACACAAGAAAAACAAACGGAAAGACACATAAACACCCAGACGGAGGCACACAAAGGACAGAAACGAAGAATATCAAGAACAGGAAGGCATTCGCCCGGACACATTTCCCTGCGTTTTTTCCGCCCCGCCTTTCCCGTTGCCCTGAAAACAGCATTCTCGCCAGGCCCAGCCAACATTTTGTCAGAACGCCAACCCCGCGTTTTGGACAGACAGGCCGCAAGAACCTGACATGACATTACTTATTGGAAAATTTAAGCAAGCTCTAAACAGACTTTTAATAAACTTACGGGATAAAACCATACAAATATGACATCTATCAGACTAAAATTCAGGCCGTCGACCAATCCGGCCAAAGAAGGCACACTGGTGTTTCAGTTAATTCACAAACGTACAGTACGCAGAATCAGAAGCAAGTACAGAATACGCAACGACGAATGGGATAAAAAGTACGAAGAGATAGCCATCCCCTCACCCGCCTCCGAACGCTACAGCAGACTGAAAATCATCCGTTCGAACATAATGTACGAGCTTAAAAGACTGAAGGCGATAGCAGAAAAGCTGGACTGCTCCGGAAAGGACTACAGCCTGGACGAAATCATACAGAAGTACATCTCGGGCACGGATACAGGCTGCAGCGTCTTCGACTTCATACGCGCGCAAGCCGCCCACAAGAAGCAGCTGGGCAAGATACGCTCCAGCGAAACGTACCAGACAACGCTCAACAGCTTCATGCGTTTCCGGGAAGGCATAGACCTGACATTCGACATGATCGACTCTGAACTGATGGAGCACTATGAGGCGGAGCTGCGCAGGCACGGACTGCTGCGCAACACCAGCTCGTTTTACATGCGCGTCCTGCGCACCAACTACAGACTGGCTGTCGAAAAAGGGCTTACACCGGACAGGCATCCCTTCAAGCACGTTTATTGCGGCATGGACAAAACCGTCAAACGAAGCATTTCGTTTGCAGAGATCAAAAAGATAAAGGAACTGGACCTGTCGCGGAAACGTGTCATGGACTTCGCAAGAGATATGTTCATCTTCAGCTTCTGCACGCGGGGAATGTCATTCATCGACATGGCATACCTTAAAAAGAACGACCTGAAGCACGGATGCCTGACCTATCGCCGCAAAAAGACAGGGCAGCTGCTGGTTATCGAATGGACCAAACAGATGCAGGACATCCTCGACAAGTACAAGCCAAACAGCACGCAGTACCTCCTCCCCATCATAACCCGGGAAGACGGAAACGAACGCAGACAATACCAGAACCAGATGAGAAAAATCAACCGGAGGCTGAAAGACATCGCAACATCCATCAAGCTGCTCGTCCCCCTGTCTTTATACTACAGCCGCCACAGCTGGGCCACCATCGCCCGCTGCAAGGACATTCCCATATCCATCATCAGCGAAGGGCTCGGACACGATTCGGAAATCACCACACAAATTTACCTGGACTCCATCAAGTCCTATGAAGTAGACAAAGCCAACCGGAAAATATTGAAAGACCTATGACAAACCCATTACATTACATATAAAAAGTCCATCTCCTAAAATGAGATGGATTTTCTGAGGCAAAGGTAATAAAATAATTCAAGTTTCGCAAGTAAAAAAGTATAGCTTTTAGTTCTGTATTTCGCAGAA
>ERZ894203.238-NODE-238-length-54278-cov-14.811814_pt1 | contig 54278 bp, 35 predicted proteins | sample MGYA00380286_ERZ894203 | MGnify/ENA primary metagenome ERZ894203 (study PRJEB32331, sample SAMN06328484) | human gut metagenome | biome: human gut microbiome; feature: stool | host: Homo sapiens | collected 2014-02-06 ... | reverse complement strand
TTATGCAAAGATAGGATTTTTACAAATATTACCCCTCAGGTTTTTACATTGACCCCCTTTTACCACCATTTCCGCTATTTATAGTATGCTTTAACGGGAATAATAATGTATCTCGTATTCAGAAACAATTATAACACTCCCGGTTTTCCTGTCCACTCCTGATTAATTTTCCAGCCACTTTTCCGGTTTTTCTTTCTTATTTTTCAAAAACCAATCGGTTGTTTGGTTTTATATTTTCTTTCTTATATATTTGCATCAAAGGTTCTCGTCAGTACCTTTTAATTTGAGAGAAGCAAATAGTTTAAATCAGTTTGTATCAATAAAATACTCCATTAGCTAATTATATGTACTTACTGTTTGGAAAAGAAAAATAATATTTACCGAAAATGAAGATAATCTTGTCCTATATAATGGCCACTATCATCCTTCTTTTTCTTCTTGCATTGCCCATTGCAGGAGTAGTAGCCTACATACGGTTAATCCGTAAAATGCGCAGAGAGCAGATAACTGCCATTCCGAAATTCTCCTTATTCATGCTTTTTCTTATCTGCGGAACTTTGCTCATGGAAATTCTGTTAGGAATAAGCGGCATGTGGTCGGGAGCATCGACAGCGAGATTCATATTCCTGCTGTTCGTTGCTCCCGCCTTGTGTGGAATGATAGCCTGGCGGCATCGGCATCATAGCGAAATATCCAAATACCACTGCACTATTTTGCATGCAGCATTAGGGTATTTGCTGGGCGAAGCGGTTCTGATAGGTGCAGTCAGCTTGTTTATCATCGGAGAACTGGCTTATATGGCGCTGATCGGTTAGCATAAAACCGTATTTTCGCATACCGGAAAAGAAATTCCCGGAATATTAATTATCTTTGGTGAAAAATAGAAGGGAATGGATATACATACGTTTATAGGCAATTATCGGGAAGCTTTCGGGCAGCAGGCCGGACTTCCCATCGTATTTTGGTACTCCGACCAACCGGAAGCTCCGGCAGAGAAAGTAAACGGGTGCTTCTTTAAAAGCATGGCGCAAGTAAGAAACGGAAAAATAATCAGCCTCAATGCCGAAACAATAGGCTGTGGAGGCGGCAAGTTCTACACAGGCTTCACGGATATGCCGGAACATGTGCCCGGCTTCGTCTCTTTGAAAGAGAAATACAAGAAAACACCCGATATGGTTATTGACTTCATACAGGAATTGCAAGTGCCTAAAGCGGAAAAAGCCTACCTGCACTTTGCACGAATCGACAAGATTGGTTCTTTCGACAAAATGGAAGGCATATTGTTTCTTGCCACGCCGGACATGCTGGCAGGACTTGCCACATGGGCTTTTTTCGACAGCAATGCAACGGATGCCGTATCAGCTCCTTTCGGTTCGGGCTGTTGTTCCGTAGTGACTCAGGCTATCCTTGAAAACCGGAAACAAGGCAAACGAACCTTTTTGGGATTCTTCGACCCGTCTGTCCGCCCTCATTTCGAGGCAGAGTTATTAAGCTTCACCATTCCGATGTCCCGGTTCAAGGAGATGTATCACACCATGCGCGAAAGCTGCCTGTTCGACACCCACGCCTGGAGCAAACTCAAGGAAAGGATACAGGACAGGCAGAAAGAGACAAAGCCTTTCAACCATTTAAATGTATCTTTTGAAATCCGTCCGGATATTGTGCTGCGTGAAGTAACGGTAGAAGATGCCGCTGCCATATACCATGCCATAGATACCCACCGCAACTATATGCGGACATGGTTGCCTTTTGTAGACAACCTGAAGTCCGTAGCCGATGAGGAAAACTTTCTGAAAAGGGTCCTCTCCGCCCCTGCCGACAGCTACGAACCTATATTCGGTATTTGGAACAGAGAGAATGAAATTTGCGGACTGATAGGTTTTCATTTTTCCGACTTTGCCAATCACCGCACGGAAATCGGTTACTGGCTTCTGCCCGAATACCAGCATCAGGGCATCATGACCGATTGTGTCCGCCGCCTATGCCGATGGGCCGTCGAAACCAAAAATATAAAACGCATACAGATACGTTGTGCCACGGGCAATGTAGCAAGCAACGGCATTCCCGTCAGGCTTGGCTTCCGCCTTGAAGGAACGGAACGGGCCGGAGAGTTATTGGCTTCGGGAGAATATGCGGACATACATGTATACAGTATTTTAAAAGAAGAACTTATGGAACAACAAGCGAAACTCAATGAGCACAACAAACAGGAATACCCGCCTATGCACACCACCGAACACATCATTAATCAGACAATGATCAGATTATTCGGTTGCGGCCGTTCCGTCTCCGCTCATATAGAACGCAAAAAAAGTAAATTGGATTATCGGCTCAACGCCTGCCCCACGGAAGAACAAATAGAGAGTCTGGAAAAAGCGGTAAATGAAGTGATAGCACGGCATCTGCCTGTCACTACCGAGTTCATCACTCAGGCAGAAGCCAAAGGACGGTTCGATTTGGAACGGTTACCCGAAGATGCTTCGGAAACCGTACGTATAGTAAAAGTCGGTGATTATGACGAATGCCTTTGCATCGGTACACACGTTGCCAACACTTCCGAGATAGGAACTTTCAAAATTATCAGCCACGACTGGGACGAAGAAAGCAAGCGCTGGCGAATGCGTTTTAAATTAGTATGAAATTCAATCAATTTTAAATAAAAAGATAGCAATATTGGCATTATACAGGTAAAATAGTCAGACCAACAATGACAATTAGTCAATAAAGTGAGTACAAACCTGTTGGCATACAGTTTGCCATAACAGTAAGTGAACGACGGTTCAAGATACAGACGGTGAAAGCCGAAAGGTAAACATCGGGGAACATCGAAAACCGAAGTTCAGAGCAAAACGAATGTATAACTTTTTAAAGATAGGAGACTATGATTATGATGCCTGTAAGAAGAACTCAGAATTGGTTACCAAGTATCTTTAACGATTTCTTTGATAACGATTGGATGGTAAAAGCCAATGCAACGGCTCCCGCCATTAACGTATTTGAGACAGAAAAGGAATACAAGGTAGAGTTGGCAGCTCCCGGAATGACCAAAGAAGACTTCAACGTCCATATCGATGAAGAAAACAACTTGGTCATCAGCATGGAGAAGAAAACGGAAAACAAGGAAGAGAAGAAAGAAGGCCGCTATCTGCGTCGCGAATTCTCATACTCCAAATTCCAACAGACAATGATCCTTCCGGACGATGTAGACAAAGAAAAGATTTCCGCCCAAGTAGAAAACGGCGTATTGAACATAGACTTGCCGAAGTTTTCCGAACAGGAAAAAGAAAAGGCCAAAAGATTCATTGACGTAAAATAAGATAACTGGTAATTAGAGAAAAGTCCCGGTGCAGATTCTGAATAAACTGCATCGGGACTTTTTTATCATACCTGAACTGGATTACATTGTACATGCGTTTACCTCATTACACGAGAACTAATTTTTAACAGCTTTCTTTCCTTTCAGGAATCGGTCTGTCAGCCATTTGCGTATAGGTTCGTCATAGAGTTTCAGACAGGCATAGGCAAGAACGAAAGCACCGGCAAAGGTCAGTATCATATAAGGAATGCCTTCCGCTAAAGTAGCATTATTATTGCACACCCATGCCGTGTAGGTATACACCAACGGATAATGCGTTATGTATACCGGATACGAAATATCTCCCAGAAACTTGCACACAGCGGTAGAACGTTTGCCCGTCACCTTACCTCCCGCCCCCATGGACACAATCACAGGAAAGACAAAAAGAATGCAGCAGGCCTCATAAAGTCCGTTCATCCAATAATGATTTTCACCGCCCAGACGGGGAAATGCCAAAACTGCCACAATCATCAGACTGCACCACCAGAACGCACGCTTCTCAATACAAACAAGCCACCCCAGACGGGACAGCAGTAATCCGCCAAAGAAAGGATACATCAACCGGACAAGCCCTACGTACTGCTGCTCCCAATTCAACGCCCAGCCGCCGACAATATCACCTGCAGGTGCGGTAAGACAAAGGTGCACCGTAAAACATCCCGCCACAACAACGAGAACGGATAAAGCTGTCTTGCTGAACTTGCGGATGAACAATGCATAAAGAATATTGCCTATGTATTCGTAGTAAAGCGACCAGGCCGGTCCGTTGAGCGGATGCATCTCGGTCCAGCCGCGAATGTCCCATTTCAAAGGAAGCGGAAGCAGCGTACACCCCAGCAGCATTACCAGCAGCATAGTCCCTACCGATGTATCCTGAATAGCCGGAAAGCAGGGCGACTCCTGAAAATAAAAGAACACTGCACCCACTATGCTTCCCACTATCACCATAGGATGCAAACGGATAATACGCCGCTTGAAGAAAGTACCGATGCTCATCCTGCTCCAGCGGTCGTCATAAGCATAACCGATAACAAAACCGGAAAGCATAAAGAAAAAATCTACCGCCAGGTAACCGTGATTGATAATTTGTTCCAAGTGATTGCCGCCGGAATGCGCTTCCAGCAGATGAAAAGCGACTACCATTACGGCAGCTACGCCACGAAGCCCGTCGAGTATCTCGTAATGCGGCTTTGAAGCAAGATAAGAGTTTTGCGTGTTCATTCGGTATAAGATATTAATTATATGTACTTGCAAAGGTATGAAAAAGATTATCTCATTACCTTTTTCAATTCCCAATTTCTGTAACTTTTCATCACCCGAATATCGGCTGTCACAGTATAAAGTCCACACGACGAATCTGACACCCCAGAACACAATAGACAGGAAAATGTCCGTTTTTTACAAAGAGAGGGCATAAACAGAACATTTTATAATGCTTATAAACCTTTTATATATAGAAGAGACTGAGTAATTTTGTCACAAAACTAATATACCTTGAATTATGAAACGAATTTATTGGATTTTAACAAGCATCTCACTCTACTCGCTGTTATCCTGTAGCAACGGAGCTAAAGACACGCGAGAATACCAGACCGTAAAAACAGATACGGTTGTCTCCGCCGGCGGGCAAACCAGCCTGCAATATCCCGGAAAAGTAAAAGCGGCACAAGACATCAGCCTCGCATTCAGAGTGAGCGGCACGATACAGAAGATATATGTAAAGGACGGCGCCCGCGTGCAGGCAGGACAGCTGCTTGCCGAACTGGACCCTACAGACTACCAGGTGCAACTGGACGCCACCGAGGCCGAATACAAACAGATTAAGGCAGAGGCGGAACGCGTAATGGCGCTTTACAAAGACAACGGAACCACGCCCAATGCCAACGACAAGGCCGTGTACGGACTGAAACAAATCACCGCCAAATACCGGCATCACAAAGACCAGTTGGGCTACACCCGCCTTTACGCCCCTTTCAGCGGCTATATACAGAAAAGGCTGTTTGAAGCGCACGAAACGGTGGGAGCCGGAATGCCTGTCCTGTCCATGATAAGCAACAGCGCCCCGGAAGTGGAAATAAACCTTCCGGCAGCCGAATACATCCGACGCGAGCAATTTGACCGATACCGCTGTACGTTCGACATTTATCCGGAACAGACCTATGAGCTGAAACTCATCAGCGTCACCCCCAAAGCAAATGCGAACCAGCTCTACACCATGCGCCTGCAACTGGTTACAGACAACCGCCCCGTTCCTTCTCCGGGCATGAACACCATGGTTACCATCCTTTGCAACAATGACAGTTCACGCAACCTCTCCGTACCCGGCAGCGCTGTCCTGCAAAAAGACGGCAAAGCCTGCGTATTCGTATACAACCCGTCCGACAGCAAAGTACACAGCCGCGAAGTAACCCTCGTACGCCTGCTGAGCAACGGACGCAGCATCATCGCTTCCGACGGGCTGCAACCCGGCGACCAAGTGGTGTCGGCAGGAATACATCACATAAAGGATGGAGAAACCGTGACTCCTCTGCCTGCTGCCAGCGACACAAACATCGGCGGACTGTTATAGCATTGTTTTCCTTTAAAACTCAGCAATTATGGATATAAGCAAATGGGCATTCAAAAACCGCAATCTGGTTTACTTCCTGGTGACCGTCCTGTTTGTAGGCGGCATCCTCTCCTGCTACCAGATGAGCAAGCTGGAAGACCCTGAAATAAAAGTGAAACTCGCCATGGTGGTAACCACCTATCCGGGGGCATCCGCCCACCAGGTAGAGCTGGAAGTGACGGATGTGCTGGAGAAGAGCATCCGCAGCATGGGCAATATAGATAATGTGGAAAGCTACTCGTACAACGACCTCTCCCTGATACAGGTAGAACTCACCACCATTACCCCGGACGATGAAGTGGAGCAGTGCTGGGACATGCTGCGCCGCAAGGTGAGCGACGCCTGCGCCCTGCTGCCCGACGGAGCGAGCACCCCCATCGTGAAAGACGACTTCGGCAATGTATACGGAATGTTCTACGCACTGACCGGTGACGGACTGTCCGACCGGGAGCTGTCCGACTACGCAGAGCTTATCAAGCGCGAAATAAGCGACATGACGGGCGTGGAACGGGTGGAACTGTACGGCAAACGTCCCGAATGCATCAACATCTCCCTGCTGCAAGACCGCATGGCAAACCTCGGCGTAAAGCCCGCCGAAGTCCTCGCCACCTTGAACGGACAGAACAAGACCACCTACAGCGGCTACTACGACAACGGCGACAACCGCATCCGCGTCACCGTCAGTGACAAGTTCAAGACAGTGGAAGATATAGGCAGCATGCTGATACAAGGGCATGACGACGACCAGCTCCGCATGCGCGACATCGCCCGCATTGAGAAAGGATACGAAGAGCCTACCCGCAACGAACTGTTCTTCGACAGCGAACGGGCGCAGGGAATCCTCATCGCAGCTTCCAGCGGTTCGGACATCGTGAAAGTGGGCGCTGCCGTAGAGAAAAAACTGGCGCAACTGAAAGAAAGCCGCCTGCCCGCAGGCGTGGAGTGCCACAAGGTATTCTATCAGCCCGAACGTGTGGGAGCCTCTTTGGGTACTTTCGTCATCAACCTGATAGAGTCCGTCATCATCGTTGTGGTAATCCTGATGCTGGCCATGGGTTTCAAGAGCGGAATCATCATCGGCATCAGCCTCATTGTCACCGTATTCGGTTCGTTCCTGTTCCTGTACACGGCGGACGGAACCATGCAGCGTGTATCGCTTGCCGCTTTCGTGCTGGCAATGGGTATGCTGGTAGATAATGCCATTGTCATCGTAGACGGCATACTGGTAGACCTGAAAGCCGGCAAAAACCGCATGGAGGCAATGACAGCCATCGGCCGCCAGACGGCAATGCCCCTGCTGGGCGCCACACTGATAGCCATCATCGCTTTCCTTCCCATCTTCCTGTCGCCGGACACTGCCGGGGTATACACCCGCGACCTGTTCATCGTACTGGCGGTGTCCTTACTGCTGAGTTGGGTGCTGGCGCTGGTGCACGTGCCGCTGATGGCAAACCGCAAGCTGCACCCTGCCGTTGAAGTCAGCGCCACCGGAAAGCGCGAATACAAGGGACGTACCTATGCCCTGCTGCGCACCGCCCTCTACTTCGGACTGGCACATCGCTGGAGCGTCGTACTGGCGATGCTCGCCCTGCTGGGACTTTCCATTTTCGGCTACGGCTACATGCGGCAGGGTTTCTTCCCCGATATGGTGTACGACCAGCTCTACATGGAGTACAAGCTGCCCGAAGGCAATAACTCCACCCGCGTGGCACGCGATTTAAGGGAGATAGAATCCTACCTGAAAACACGCAAGGAGATTACCCATGTCACCGCCTCTGTCGGCGGCACGCCGGGACGCTACAACCTGGTGCGCAGCATCGCCAATCCGTCCTTGTCGTACGGCGAACTGATTATAGACTTCACCTCTCCTGACGACCTGGTAGAGAATATGGATGAGATACAGGAATACCTGACACGGCGTTATCCGGATGCTTACATCAACCTGAAACGCTACAACCTGATGTTCAAGAAGTACCCTATCGAAGCGCAGTTCATGGGGCCCGACCCTGCCGTACTGCACCGCTTGGCCGACAGTGCGCGGTACATTATGGAACACACGCCGGAGGTCCGCCTCATCACCACCGACTGGGAACCGCAGATACCCGTACTCTCCATCGAGTACGACCAGGCAGCCGCCCGCGCGCTGGATCTCAGCCGCAACGACGTAAGCATGTCCCTGCTTTCCGCCAACGGCGGCATACCCATCGGGTTCTTCTACGAAGGCATCCACCGCGACAACATCTACCTGAAATGTCTGGACGAGGAAGGAAAGCCGATAGAAGACCTCGGCAATACGCAGGTATTCTCCGCCCTGCCCTCGCTGAACGGACTGCTGAACGAGGAAACCATGGTGAAACTGAAGGCAGGTACACTGAGCAAGGAAGAACTGGTGGAAAGCCTCATGGGAAGCACCCCGCTGAAACAAATCAGCAAGCGCATCGACATCCGCTGGGAAGACCCCGTTGTTCCGCGCTATAACGGACAGCGCAGCCAGCGCGTGCAATGCTCTCCCGCTCCCGGCATAGAGACCGAAAAGGCAAGGCAGATTATCGCCCGTCGGATAGAACAGATAGAGCTTCCGCAAGGCTATACCCTGCATTGGCAGGGCGAGAAGAGCGCCAGCGACGAGTCCATGGAGTATCTGTTCAAGAACTTCCCGCTTGCCATCATCCTGATGATTGCCATTCTTATCATGCTGTTCAAGGACTACCGCAAGCCGATTATCATCTTCTGCAGTCTGCCCATGCTGCTTGTGGGAGTGGTGGCTGTGATGCTGCTTACAGACAAGACGTTCAACTTCGTGGCAATTGTGGGTACGCTGGGACTGATAGGCATGCTTATCAAGAACGGCATCGTACTGATGGATGAAATCACCCTTCAGCTCAACCAAGGGGTAGAACCTATTACGGCACTGGTGGATAGCGCCCAAAGCCGTCTCCGTCCTGTGACCATGGCTGCACTGACCACCATTCTGGGTATGATACCGCTGCTGCCCGACGCGATGTTCGGTTCGCTGGCAGCTTCCATCATGGGCGGCCTCACATTCGGAACGCTGATAACACTCCTGTTCATCCCTGTACTATACGCATTATTCTTTCATATAAAAAACGAACAATAATGAAAAAGACAACATTCATCCTCGCCGCCCTGCTCTCCGCTGCCTGCATCTCCGCCCAAGAGACGCTGACACTGGAACAATGCAGGGAAATGGCACTGAAATACAATAAAGAAATGGCAGCTGCCGCCAGACAAACGGAAAGTGCACGCTACACCGCAAAGAGCTATAAGGGCAACTTCTTCCCCAACTTCAGCCTCAGCGGTACGGGTATCTACAGTACATCAGACGGCAGCCTCGGCATAGCCGGCGGCAACCTGCCTACTTTCCAGCCCGATGCCACAGGGCAATTCCTTCCCAACAAGGGGTTCGCCTACTTCCCCGGAATAGACCTGAACTACAAGATAGGCATGGTATATATGGGCGGCATACAAGTGGAACAGCCGCTCTACATGGGCGGTAAAATCCGTGCGGCATACAAAATGTCCCTGCTGGGTAAGGAAATGGCACAGTTGAGCGAAACGCTTACAGCCTCGGAAGTCATTGTAAAGACAGAGCAGGCATACGCACAAGTCATCAAAGCCAAAGAGATGAAGAAAGTGGCCGACAAATACAGTGCCGTGCTCACGGAACTGATGAAGAACGTGGAAAGCGCCCATAAACACGGACTCAAGCCCCAGAACGACGTACTGAAAGTGCAGGTAAAGCTGAACGAAAGCGAACTCAACATCCGCAAGGCCGACAATGCGCTGCGCCTGGCCACCATGAACCTCTGCCACTACATCGGCAAACCGCTGACGGCAAATATACGCACTGCCGACACATTTCCCGAAGTGGCACAGGACATCCGGCTGCAAACAGCCGACATCTCCGCCCGCCCCGAATATGCCATACTGAACCAGCAAGTGGCCATCGCCAAGCAGCAGGTGAAATTGAACCGCAGCGAACTCCTGCCCAAAATCGGTGTGAAAGGTTCGTACGACTACATCCACGGCTTGGAAATCAGCGACCAAGACCTGTTCGACGGCGGCAGCTTCTCTGTGCTTCTGAACGTAAGCGTACCGCTCTTCCATTTCGGTGCAAACAGCAATAAAGTACGTGCAGCCAAAGCCAAACTGGAGCAGGCGCGCCTCGAACAGGAGAACATGAACGAACAGATGCTGCTTGAGCTGGCACAGTCCGTCAACAACCTCGACGAAGCCCGGCTGGAAAGCACCATTGCCGAACGCTCCCTGCAACAGGCGGAAGAGAACATGAGAGTGAGCCGCAGCCAATACGACGTGGGACTGGAAACCCTGTCCGACCACCTGGAAGCGCAAGCTCTGTGGCAGCAGGCGTACGAAACCAAAGTCGACGCATGCTTCCGACTGTACCTGAACTACATCACTTATTTAAAGGCAACGGGAACGCTGCTGAAATGAAAACGTACATATATTACTAAAATGCAGATTACGGACAATTAGAAAATATATAAGGAGACCGACAAAGAATAAAATAACGGATACTCTTGCACCCTACCAACAAAATGTAAAATTATTTATTCGCCTCCCAAGCGACGCTCCTTATACTCGACAGGGAAAATGTTTTATCAGAAGCATTTTCCCTGTTTTGCTGCTGACAAGCCCCGTTATACCGTCCCCCAGACATCCTTTCCACGAAAAAGCGCATTTTTTTAGTCGCCGTCCCGCTGATGAACCAGACTTCCGCTTCGGACAACAGCCCGGTGAAGTTACGCTTCCACCATACCCTGACCCGGATTGCCATCTACGTAAAAAGCGACGACAACACAACCGGAAAGCAAATCACGGCATTCTCCATCCGCGGAATGAAAAACGGTATCCTCACCTGCCATATCCCGGAAGACAGTAAAGACAAAGGATTCGGCTGGAGTTATCCCGCCCCCGCCGAAACGGAAACATTCACCGCCACCGCTACCCAATTCGATATTCCGGATAACACCGCAGCCCCCAAGAAACTGCTCGCAACCCTCTATCTGCTGCCTTACGGAACAGAGAGTGTCTTCAACCTCACCTACACCTACCAAGCCTATAATTCCGATAATACGGACATCACCCAGACTATCGTTCTGAGCAACCAGACACTGCCATCGACTGAAATGTGGACGGAAGGAGCTTCCATAAGTTATACCCTCGGCATCTCCCGGAAGAAAGTCACCGTAACAGCAGGCAGCCTTCCGACATGGAACACAGGAAGTACTGAAACGGTAAGCGAAACGGTTGTGATAAACTAAAAACGAAACGACATGAAACACCTATCTGCCAATATACTGCTTTGCAGCCTTCTCATCTGTAACGGATGTGACAACAGCCACGAACCATACAACAATGGCTACGACAAACCTGGACAAGCTAAACGCACAATTGGGCAAAGCAGGCAGGTCGGCAAGAAATCTGTCAGTTGGTAAAAGACGTATATACCAGACCAGTACCGAATTCAACCGACAACTCAGTTGGATTATCGTCTGGGGATTTCTCGATGATTGGGACAGAATCGGCATCAAAGGGTATGATAAAAATGCCAATAGCTACCTGATTTACCCCTTCTTTGCATTCTGACTAAAACAACGTGTTGGAGCATTAGGAAAAACACGTTTTTTCTCATCACTCGTCACTTTCGCTTTCTATCCCTTTGTTTATGGGGCATTGAGCGGTGACGACCATTGTTATGACAAGAGGTTTTGTCAAAATATACTTGATAATTTCCTTTTAAACACGGAATTACACGGATAGATACGGATTTATTTTATCCTTTTTCCGTGAAATCCGTGTAATTCCGTGCCTAAAAAGAAAAAAACCGGGGAAACGCTCTCTTTATCCGCCTGCTTTTTCATACTTTATCCATTGATTAATATCGAAAAGCCATCGATAAAACTACGGAATGCTTATAGGAAAACCACGTTTTGCAGTTGCGGGCCGCACGGGGGGCAATTGCGGGCTCTGCGGTTTCCATATGCGGGCTGTACAGCCCGCAGCTACGGGACGAAGAAAACAATACTCTATAACCGGGTTTTACCTACGGTATCTCTGCTTTATATCGCAGAGATACCGTAGAAAAACACCGGCAAACCGGATGCTCCGGGCCGGAGTTCGGAACGGTTGTCCAAGCACTTTTACTTATATTCGTCCCAGGCCCTGATAGCCAAATCGTCCGGTGTCATGGTGCAGAAGGCATTGATAAACGCACTTGCCAGACGTGCATTCGTTATCAGCGGAATATTGAGGTCGATAGCGGCGCGGCGTATTCTGTAACCGTTGTCCAACTCGCCCGCGGTGAGGTTCTTCGGAATGTTCACCACCATATCTATCTCTTTTCTGTGCAGCATTTCGAGCGCCTGCGGGTGCATGTCGGGCTCGCTCGGCCAGTAGACACGGGTGTTCTCCACCCCGTTCTCGGTAAGGAACTTGCTCGAACCGCCGGTAGCAAACAGTTTATACCCCTTCTTTTGAAGCATGCGGGCTGCGGAAAGCATGTCCACCTTCTGCTTCGGCGTACCGGTGGAGAGCAGGATATTCTTCTGCGGAATACGGTAACCCACCGAAAGCATCGCTTTAAGAATAGCGCAGGAAGTATCACTGCCTATGCACCCCACCTCGCCCGTAGACGCCATATCCACGCCCAATACGGGGTCTGCCTTTTGCAGGCGGTTGAAGGAGAACTGAGAGGCCTTGATTCCTACATAATCGAGGTCGAACAGGTTCTTGTCCGGCTTCTGCACGGGGATGCCAAGCATCACTTTCGTAGCCAGTTCGATAAAGTTTATCTTGAGCACCTTGCTTACAAAGGGGAATGAACGCGACGCACGCAGATTACATTCGATTACCTTGATGTCGTTGTCCTTGGCGAGATACTGGATATTGAACGGGCCGGAGATGTTCAGCTCGCGGGCTATCTCGCGGCTGATGCGCTTGATGCGGCGCACCGTCTCCACATACAGTTTCTGCGGCGGGAACTGGATAGTGGCATCGCCGGAGTGCACGCCTGCAAACTCGATGTGTTCGCTGATGGCGTAGGCAACGATTTCCCCGTTCTGCGCCACGGCATCCATTTCCACTTCCTTGGCATGCTCTATGAACTGGCTCACCACCACCGGATGTTTCTTCGAGACGTTTGCCGCCAGTTGCAGGAAGCGTTCCAGCTCTTCCCGGTTGGAGCAGACGTTCATTGCCGCGCCCGAAAGCACGTAGCTGGGACGAACCAGCACCGGGAAGCCTACCTTATCGACAAAGGCGTTGATGTCTTCCAGCGAGGTAAGCGCACGCCATTCGGGCTGGTCTACGCCGATGCGATCCAGCATGGCGGAGAACTTGTCGCGGTCTTCGGCGTTGTCGATGCTCCTGGCGCTCGTACCGAGAATAGGCACGCGCTGCGCATCGAGACGCAAGGCGAGGTTGTTGGGTATCTGGCCGCCGGTGGATACGATGACGCCGTGCGGATTCTCCAGTTCGAGGATATCCATGACGCGCTCGAAGGTAAGCTCATCGAAATAAAGGCGGTCGCACATGTCATAGTCCGTAGATACGGTTTCGGGGTTGTAGTTGATCATGACGCTGCGGTAGCCTTCCTGGCGGATGGTGTTCAACGCCTGCACGCCGCACCAGTCGAACTCCACCGAGGAACCGATGCGGTACGCACCCGAACCGAGTACGACGATGGATTTACGGTCGCCCAGGTAATGCACGTCGTGGGCAATGCCGCTGTACGTCAGGTACAGATAGTTGGTACGGGCGGGATATTCGGCGGCAAGGGTGTCTATTTGTTTCACTACGGGCAGAATACCTGCATGCTTGCGCAGGGCACGTATGGCAAGGATGGCGTCCTCACCGTCCATATACCGTTCCAGGCCGAAAGCGCGGGCTATCTGGAAATCGGAGAAACCCTGTATCTTGGCCTTGTGCAACAGTTCCCGCGCGGCTTTGTCATTCAGGAGGGAGTGAAGCATCCTTTCACCTTGTGCGGCTTCCGACGTACCTTCACCTTGTGCGGCTTCCGGTTCATCCTGCACCTTTTCCGAATATTCGTGCAGCGCCCTGCTGGTGTCCATTATATTCATCAGCTTTTCAAGGAACCAGCGGTCTATCTTTGTCAGCGCGTGCACCTGGTCTACGGTATATCCGGCACGGAAGGCCTTGGAGATAACGAAGATACGCTTGTCGGTAGGCTCGCGCAGCGCCTTGTCTATGTCGGGGATAACAAGTTCCCTGTTCTCCACGAAGCCGTGCATCCCCTGTCCTATCATGCGCAACCCCTTCTGAATGGCTTCTTCAAAAGTACGTCCGATAGCCATGACCTCGCCCACGGACTTCATGCTCGAACCCAATTCCTTATCTACGCCATGAAACTTGCCCAAATCCCAACGGGGAATCTTGCAGACCACATAGTCCAGTGCCGGCTCGAAGAATGCGCCGGTGGTCTTGGTTACGGAGTTCTTCAATTCGAAAAGACCGTAGCCCAATCCTAATTTGGCGGCAACGAATGCCAGCGGATAACCCGTTGCCTTAGAGGCAAGTGCGGACGAACGGCTCAAGCGGGCGTTTACCTCGATAACGCGGTAGTCCTCGCTTTCGGGGTCGTAGGCATACTGCACGTTGCACTCGCCCACAATGCCGATGTGGCGGATGATGCGGATAGCCAGTTCGCGCAGTTTATGATAATCCGTATTGCTCAGTGTCTGCGACGGAGCAATCACGATAGACTCTCCGGTGTGGATGCCCAGCGGGTCGAAGTTCTCCATGTTGCACACCGTGATGCAGTTGTCGAAACGGTCGCGTACCACTTCGTACTCCACCTCTTTCCAGCCGCGCAAGGATTTCTCCACCAGCACTTGCGGGGAGAAAGAGAAAGCCTTTTCCACCAGTACGTTCAGTTCGTCTTCGTTGTCGCAGAAGCCCGACCCTAACCCGCCGAGCGCATAAGCGGCACGGACGATAACCGGATAGCCCAGTTCCGCAGCGGCGCGGCGGGCATCCGCAGCATTCTCCACAGCCTCGCTCCGGATGGTCTTTACATTGATTTCGTTCAGCTTCTGTACGAATATCTCACGGTCTTCCGTATCTATAATGGCCTGTACGGGCGTACCGAGCACCTCGACGCCGTACTTCCCGAAAACACCTTCCTTGTAGAGCTCCACGCCGCAGTTCAAAGCCGTTTGTCCGCCAAAGGCGAGCATGATGCCGTCGGGACGTTCTTTTTCGATAACCTTCTCCACGAAGTAAGGGGTTACGGGCAGAAAGTAAATCCGATCGGCAACGCCTTCCGAGGTCTGCACCGTGGCAATGTTCGGATTGATGAGGACGGTGTGGATACCTTCTTCCTTCAATGCCTTGAGCGCCTGCGAACCGGAGTAGTCAAACTCTCCCGCCTCACCTATTTTCAGTGCGCCGGACCCCAGCAGCAGGACTTTCTTTATATTGTTCTCTTTCATTTGTCTTGATTTGATTGTACCAATAATTTGTTTTCACACGTATCCGAATCTTTTTCGATACCGATAAAACGGTTATAGCAGCTTCACGAACTCATCGAACAGAAATTCCGTATCCGTCGGTCCGCTGGCCGCTTCGGGATGAAACTGTGCGGAGAACCACGGATTGCGCTTATGGCGGATGCCTTCGTTGGAGCCGTCGTTCATATTGACGAAGAGCGGTTCCCAGTCTGCGCCCAGCGTGTTGCTGTCCACTGCATAGCCGTGGTTCTGCGAAGTGATGAAACAACGCTCCGTACCCACCATGCGTACGGGCTGGTTGTGGCTGCGGTGTCCGTATTTCAATTTGTATATTTCGGCTCCGCCGGCTTTGGAGAGTAGCTGATTGCCCATGCAAATGCCGAAGATAGGCAGCTTCTCGTTCTGCATCGCCTTGCGGATGTTCCGGACGGCGGCATCGCAGGTATCGGGGTCGCCGGGACCGTTGGAGATGAACAGCCCGTCGAACTCCAGTCCGTTGAAGTCGTAATCCCAGGGAACGCGGATTACTTCCACATCCCGCTTCAAGAGGCAACGGATGATGTTGGCCTTGACACCGCAGTCCACAAGGAGCACTTTCTTTCTGCCCTCGCCCGTGTTGTAACGGATAACTTCCCTGCAACTCACCTTATCCACGTAGTTTACACCCGCATAAGCGGCTTGGGGCACATTATCGGGATCGTCGTCAAAGACAATCTTTCCCATCATCACCCCGTGCTCGCGCAGCACTTTCGTCAACTCGCGGGTATCGATGCCCGTAATGCCCGGCACTTGTTCGCGTTTCAGCCAGTTGCCGAGGCTTTCCACGGCATTCCAATGACTGTAGTTACCGGAATAATCGCTTACGATAAGGGCTTCGGCATGGATGCGTTCGCTCTCCATAAATACAGGCAGCCCGTCGGAGGCGAAGGTAAAAGGCGGCACACCGTAATTGCCCGCCAAGGGATATGTAAGCGTCATCAACTGTCCGGCATACGAAGGGTCGGTCAGGCTTTCGGGATAACCCGACATGGCAGTGTTGAACACCACTTCTCCCGCTACCGGCTTTTCATAACCAAACGACTTGCCGTGAAAACGGCTCCCGTCGTCAAGGATAAGAGTCACATTTCTCATATTCAGAATTGATATACTTGTTCTATGTAATTAATAAATGCCACGTTCAGCAGCTTCACACCGCCCGGCGTGGGATAGTCACCGCTGAAGTACCAGTCGCCCCGGTGCTGCGGGCAGGCTTCGCGCAAGCCTTCGAGAGGTTGATAGACAATCTGCACTTGGGCTTTCGTACCTTTCGGGGTGAGCAGTTCCACCATTTTGGCGGAAATCTCCTCGTCGGTAAAGGGAGCGTATATCTCCTTTACGTAGTTCACCATCTGTTCTTTGGGCAGACTCACCTGTTCTTTGGACTTGCGGTAGGCGGACTCGATGACATCGCGCATCTCGCGTTCTTTCAGCAACTCGATGGCAGCCTTGAAAGCTATGAACTCGCTCATCTTCGCCATGTCGATGCCGTAATAGTCGGGATAGCGCACCTGCGGCGAGGAGCTTACAATCACTATCTTCTTCGGGCCGAGGCGGTCGAGGATGCCGATGATGCTCTGCTTCAGGGTAGTGCCGCGCACAATGCTGTCGTCTATGATAACCAGATTGTCCGTGCCGGGCACGAGGCTGCCGTAAGTGATGTCGTACACATGGGCGGCAAGGTCGTTGCGGCTGTTGCCCTCGGCAATGAAAGTACGCAGCTTGATGTCCTTAATGGCCACCTTCTCGCTCCGTATGCGGCGGGACAGGATACGCTCCAGCTCATCGTGGCTGGGGTTGTGTCCCAAAGCGGCAATCTGCCGCACCTTCTCCTCGTTGAGATAATCGTCCAGTCCCTGCAACATTCCGTAGAAAGCCACTTCCGCAGTATTCGGTATAAAGGAAAAGACGGTGTGGTCTATATCCTTGTCGATGGCTTTCAGGATGTTGGGCACCAGTTTCTCACCCAACAGTTTACGTTCCTTGTAGATGTCCATGTCACTGCCGCGGCTGAAATAGATACGCTCGAAGGAGCAAGGCTTCACCTCGCGCGGCTTGTTGATTTGCACCGTGCGGAGCTTGCCGGCTTTGTTAATGAGCAAAGCCTGTCCCGGTTGCAGCTCCCTGATACGGTCGGCTGAGACGTTGAGCGCGGTCTGGATGACGGGACGCTCGCTGGCAAGCACCGCTATCTCATCGTCCTGATACCAGAATGCAGGGCGGATGCCCCACGGGTCGCGGACGGCGAATGTCTCGCCGCTTCCGGTAAGTCCGCACATCACATAGCCCCCGTCCCACTCCTTGCTCGAGGTGCGCAGGACGTTGGCGAGGTCGATATGGTCTTCGATGTAATGCGTGATGCCCATGCCCGTCAGTCCTTCGGCTTCGGCAAGGTTGAAGAGGCGCTCCACCTCGCGGTCGAGCCGGTGGCCCACCTGCTCCAGCATGATATACGTATCGGCATACTTGCGCGGGTGCTGGCCGATGGCGGTGATGCGTGCGAAGATTTCATCCACGTTCGTCAGGTTGAAGTTGCCGCACAGGGCAAGGTTCTTGGCACGCCAGTTGTTCCGCCTGAGAAACGGATGCACGTACGAGAGGCCCGACTTCCCCGTGGTGGAGTAACGCAGATGCCCCATATACACCTCTCCCGCAAAGGGGAGCACGCGCTTGGCATAGCCGGCGTCGTGCAGTTGTTCTTTCGTAAGGTCTTTAAAGTTGCTTTGCACCGTGCCGAATATCTCGGTGATGGCTCCCGAACCGAGCGCCCGTTCGCGAAACATATATTCCTCGCCGGGGTTCGCTTCCAGTTTCACACAAGCCAGTCCGGCGCCTTCCTGCCCCCGGTTGTGCTGTTTCTCCATGAGAAGATAGAGCTTGTTCAGCCCGTACATCCATGTACCGTACTTTTCTTCGTAATACTCCAGCGGTTTCAGCAGGCGTATCATGGCGACGCCACATTCATGCTTCAGTTGTTCCATTTATATATTTACTAATGAGTAATTACTTCTTTTAAAAACGCGTTATTTATGTTCTGAGAACATATCATCTGTCAAGGGCAAACGCATTATCTGTTTTACCCATACACATCATCCGCTTCCGGTCATTCCACCGTTACCGACTTGGCAAGATTACGCGGTCGGTCTACATCCATGCCTTTACATACGGCTATGTGATAAGCGAGCAGTTGCAAGGGAACCGTAGTTATTAACGGGCCAAGACATTCCATTGTTTCGGGAAGTTCGATACAAATGTCAGCGATTTTACCGATAACCGTATCTCCCTTGGTAACAATCGCTATCACCCTGCCTTTGCGCGCTTTAATTTCCTGTATATTGCTCAGTACTTTTTCGTACAATCCGTTCTGTGTGGCAATAACCACCACCGGCATTTCCGCATCTATCAAAGCAATAGGCCCATGCTTCATTTCGGCGGCCGGATAGCCTTCCGCATGGATGTACGAGATTTCTTTCAGCTTCAAAGCGCCTTCCAACGCTACGGGATAACTGTAACCGCGTCCCAGATAGATAAAATTGTGTGCGTAAGTGAAGATTTTGGAAAGCTCCGCTATACGGTCGTTCAGCTTCAGCACCTCTTTCATCTTTCCGGGAATCTGTCCGAGTTCCCTCACTATGGCGAGGTATTGCGTTTCATCAATCGTACGCTTCTCCCGTGCAAGAGTCAATGCCAACATGGTGAGCACAGTTACCTGACCTGTAAAGGCTTTGGTGGACGCCACACCTATTTCCGGCCCTACATGAATGTAAGACCCCGTATTCGTAGCGCGCGGAATACTCGAACCGATAGCATTACAGATGCCATATATAAATGCACCACGGCTTTTGGCAAGTTCTATGGCAGCCAGCGTATCGGCTGTCTCCCCGCTTTGCGAAATGGCAATCACCACATCACTACTGTCAATCACCGGGTCCCGGTAACGAAATTCCGAAGCATACTCCACTTCCACCGGAATGCGGCAGAAACTCTCTATCAGATGTTTGCCTATAAGCGCAGCGTGCCACGACGTGCCACAAGCCACAATTACAAAACGTTTGGCAGCAAGCAGACGTTCCTTATAATCTATAATGGCGGAAAGCACCACGTTAGTACCCTCCAGATTAATGCGTCCGCGCATACAGTCATGAATACAATCGGGTTGCTCAAAAATCTCCTTCAACATGAAATGCGGATAACCGCCCTTCTCCAACTGGCCGAGATTGAGCGCCACCGTCTTTACCTCGTGCGGGCACTCCACATTCTTGAGATTCACCACTTTCAGTTTCTCCCCACAACGAATAACGGCTATCTCCTCATCTTCCAGATAGACCACCTTGTCCGTATATTCCACAATCGGAGTGGCATCGGATGCCAAGAAGAATTCATCCTGCCCGATACCCACCACCAACGGACTGCTTTTGCGCGCAGCAATAATCTCATCAGGATTCTCCCTGTCGAGCACGGCAATGGCATATGCACCGATAACCTCCTGCAAAGCCAGTTGCACGGCAGTCAGTAAATCGATGCGGTTTATAACCTGAATGTATTCTATGAGTTGTATCAGTACCTCGGTATCGGTACTACTTTTAAAAGTATAGCCTTTGGCTTGGAGTTTGTCTTTAAGGGCGGCGTAATTTTCAATGATACCGTTGTGAATAAGAGCGAATCTTTCGGAAGAGGAATAATGGGGATGAGCGTTAACGGAACAAGGTTCTCCATGTGTAGCCCAGCGGGTATGTGCAATACCTATACTACCGGAAATATCTTTTTGAGTAACGAAAGTTTCTAAATCCGAAACCTTTCCTTTCGTCTTGTACACGTTCAGTTGTCGGTCATCACTGATTAATGCTACCCCTGCACTATCGTATCCGCGGTACTCCAACCGCTTCAAACCTTTGATAAGAATGGGGTAGGCTTTTCTTTGACCTATATAGCCTACTATTCCACACATAATATATCAGTATTTGATTTGCGCTGCAAAGATATATATTCTTTAGAACATAAAGTTAACCTTTTCACTATTTATTTGTCAAAAGAGTAGAAAAAAGTTATTTTATTATCAAAAAGACAAGGAAAATAATATTTTAAAAGCAAAAGGTCTAATTTATAATCTTAAAGCAAACAGACGAAATCTGATTTAAGATTAGAAGAAAACAAAGGGTATTTTCTATCAGATTATAACTTCATCCCCCGGTGTAAGTATTTAGCAAGGCACAAATCGAGGAATATTGTTATCAATTTGAAACTAAATATATATATTTGCAAAACATTTTGATATAACAAATAGGTATTACATAAATTAGAGTAAACCAAAAATGGAAAACAAAGAGCTTTTTAACAACAAAACAAAGGAACAACCCGCACAACGACAGCCCATGCAGTTGGGCCTGTACGATGCCACCAATGAACACGACGCTTGCGGTGTGGGAATGTTAGTGAACATTCACGGCAGCAAATCACATGAATTGGTTGAATCCGCATTGAAAGTATTGGAGAATATGCGTCATCGCGGAGCGGAAGGTGCCGACAACAAGACCGGAGACGGCGCCGGCATCATGTTGCAAATACCGCACGAATTCATCCTGCTGCAAGGCATCCCCGTTCCCGAAAAAGGGAAATACGGAACAGGACTGCTTTTTCTTCCGAAAGATGAGAAAGACCGGGCAGCCATCCTGAGTATCATCATTGAAGAAATAGAGAAAGAAGGATTGACGCTGATGCACCTGCGCAATGTGCCTACCTGCCCCGAAATACTGGGTGAGGCCGCACTTGCCAACGAACCCGACATCAAACAAATCTTCATCACCGGATTTACGGACAGTGAAACCGCCGACCGCCGTCTCTATATAATAAGGAAAAGAATAGAAAACAAAGTACGCAGGTCGGATATAGCCGCACGAGAGGATTTCTATATCGTGTCGCTGTCTACGAAGAACATCATCTATAAAGGTATGCTCTCTTCCCTACAGTTACGTAACTACTTCCCCGACCTGACAAACAACTACTTCACCAGCGGACTGGCTCTGGTGCACTCCCGTTTCAGCACCAACACCTTCCCTACATGGGGACTGGCACAGCCGTTCCGTCTCTTGGCGCACAACGGTGAAATCAATACCATACGCGGTAACCGCGGCTGGATGGAAGCGCGTGAAAGCGTCCTGTCCTCTCCCGCCCTTGGCGACATCAAAGAACTGCGTCCCATCATCCAGCCGAACATGAGCGACAGCGCCTCGCTGGACAACGTACTGGAATTCCTTGTCATGTCCGGCCTCAGCCTACCGCATGCCATGGCAATGCTCGTACCGGAATCCTTCAACGAAAAGAACCCCATCAGCGAAGACCTCAAGGCCTTCTACGAATACCACTCTATCCTCATGGAACCTTGGGACGGACCTGCCGCACTACTCTTCAGCGACGGACGCTATGCGGGTGGTATGTTGGATCGCAACGGTCTGCGTCCCGCACGCTACCTTATTACGCACAACGACATCATGGTAGTGGCAAGTGAAGTCGGCGTAATGGATTTCGAACCGGGCGACATCAAAGAGAAAGGTCGTCTGCAACCCGGCAAGATACTTTTGATAGATACCGAGAAAGGCGAGATTTACTACGACGGCGAACAGAAAAAGCAACTTGCCGAAGCCAAGCCCTACCGCACTTGGCTCGCCAGCAACCGCATCGAACTGAACGAACTGAAAAGCGGGCGCAAAGTGCCCCACAACGTGGACAACTATAACAGTATGCTACGTACGTTCGGCTTCTCCAAAGAAGATGTCGAGAAAATCATCCTACCCATGGCATCCAACGGCGCCGAGCCTGTCAGCGCAATGGGTAACGACACCCCGCTTGCCGTACTTTCCGACAAGCCGCAGCTACTATACAATTACTTCCGCCAACAGTTTGCGCAAGTCACCAATCCGCCTATCGACCCTATCCGCGAAGAGTTGGTAATGTCTCTCACCGAGTACATCGGCGCAGTGGGCATGAACATACTGACACCCAACGAAAGCCATTGCAAAATGGTACGGCTGAACCACCCCATCCTGACGAATGCGCAATTGGATATTCTCTGCAACATCCGCTACAAAGGCTTCAAGACCGTAAAGCTGCCGATACTGTTTGAAGTCTCCAAAGGACGTGCAGGACTGCAGGAAGCGCTTGACCGCCTGTGCAAGGAAGCCGAAGAGTCCGTCACCGAAGGCGTGAACTACATTGTACTGACCGACCGCAACGTAGATACCGTCCATGCCGCCATCCCCTCATTGCTTGCCGTATCGGCAGTGCACCACCACCTCATTTCGGTAGGAAAGCGCGTACAGACCGCATTGGTCGTGGAAAGCGGCGAGATACGCGAAGTGATGCACGCCGCACTGCTCCTCGGATTCGGTGCAAGCGCACTGAACCCCTATATGGCATTTGCCGTACTGAACGAACTCGTTGCCAAGAAAGAGGTACAGTTGGACTATGCCACCGCAGAGAAGAATTACATCAAAGCCATTTGCAAAGGCCTGTTCAAGATTATGAGCAAAATGGGTATCAGCACCATCCGCTCCTACCGGGGCGCAAAGATATTCGAGGCTGTCGGGCTGAGCGAAGAATTGAGCAACGCTTACTTCGGCGGATTAAAATCGGCTATCGGCGGCATCCGTTTGGATGAGGTGGCACGTGACGCCATCACTTTTCACGACGAAGGAGAAGCGATGAAAAAGGAAGAAACGCGCATGAAGAATGATGGTGGTGAAGCTCCCCTATTGCCGAACAAAGGACTGTACGCATACCGTAAGGACGGAGAAAAGCACGCTTGGAACCCAGAGACTATCAGTACCCTGCAAATAGCTACTCGTCTGGGCAGTTACAAGAAATTCAAAGAGTTTACCCGCTTGGTCGATGAGAAAGAAAAGCCTATCTTCCTGCGCGACTTTCTCGACTTCCGTCACAACCCCATTTCCATAGACAGGGTGGAACCGGTGGAAAGCATTCTGAAACGTTTCGTTACGGGCGCCATGTCTTTCGGAGCCATCAGTCAGGAAGCGCATGAGGCAATGGCGGTTGCCATGAATAAACTGCACGGGCGAAGCAATACGGGTGAAGGCGGTGAAGATGCCGCACGCTTCGGAACTGAAATGCGCAGTGCCATCAAACAGGTAGCATCCGGACGTTTCGGGGTCACTACGGAATATCTGGTGAATGCCGACGAAATACAGATAAAAGTGGCACAAGGCGCCAAGCCGGGTGAAGGCGGCCAGTTGCCGGGATTCAAAGTAGACCAAGTGATTGCCCGCACGCGCCACTCCATTCCAGGTATTTCATTGATTTCTCCCCCGCCCCATCACGACATCTATTCCATCGAAGACCTGGCACAGCTTATCTTCGACTTGAAGAACGTCAATCCGAAAGCCAAAATCAGCGTGAAGCTGGTAGCCGAAAGCGGTGTGGGAACTATCGCCGCAGGTGTGGCGAAAGCCAAAGCCGACCTCATCGTCATCTCCGGCGCCGAAGGCGGTACAGGCGCATCACCCGCAAGCTCCATCCGATATGCCGGCATCTCGCCCGAACTCGGACTGAGCGAGACGCAACAGACACTGGTACTGAACGGGCTGCGCGGACAAGTGCTGCTGCAAGTGGACGGACAACTGAAAACCGGACGCGACGTAGTACTCATGGCCATGCTCGGTGCGGAAGAATACGGTTTCGCCACCGCTGCCCTCATCGTATTGGGATGCGTGATGATGCGCAAGTGTAACCAAAACACATGTCCCGTAGGTGTAGCCACCCAGAACCCGGAACTGCGCAAACGTTTCATCGGCCGTAGCGAATACCTTGTGAACTACTTTACCTTCCTTGCCCGCGAAGTACGCGAGTATCTGGCAGAGATTGGAGTGGAAAAACTGGATGATATCATCGGGCGTACCGACCTCATCATCCGCAGACCGGATGACGGCATCAAGAAACATCAACTCATCAACTTCGACAAAGTACTGGCGCGTGTGGACAACGGAGCCGCCATCCGCCACATCATAAACCAGCAACACGGCATCGACCGCGTAAAAGACGTGGAAATGCTGAATGCCGCCGCCAATGCCGTAGACGAACAGAAAGAAGTTTCTCTCGAATATACCATCGCCAACACCGACCGCGCCTGCGGTGCGATGCTCTCCGGCGCTATCGCCGCCAAGTACGGCGCAAAAGGCCTGCCCGAACATACACTGAACGTCAAGTTCAAAGGCTCGGCCGGACAGAGTTTCGGAGCATTCCTCGTACCGGGTATCAACTTCAAGCTGGAAGGTGAGGCCAATGACTATCTGGGCAAAGGGCTGAGTGGCGGACGTATCGCCGTACTACCCCCTGTACGCAGCAACTTCGAGGCCGAGAAGAACACAATTGCCGGAAACACCCTTCTGTATGGTGCAACCAGCGGCGAAGTATATATCAACGGTCGCGTAGGCGAACGCTTTGCCGTCCGCAACTCCGGTGCAATAGCCGTTGTAGAGGGTGTGGGTGACCATTGCTGCGAATACATGACCGGCGGACGTGTAGTGGTGCTCGGACAGACGGGACGTAACTTTGCCGCAGGTATGTCCGGTGGTGTGGCCTACGTCTGGAACAAAGACGGAAACTTCGACTACTTCTGTAACATGGAAATGGTGGAACTAAGCCTCATTGAAGAAACCTCATACCGCAAGGAGTTGCACGAACTCATCCGCCAGCATTATCTCTACACCGGTTCCAAACTGGCGCGCATCCTACTCGATGACTGGACGCACTACGTAGACGAGTTTATCCAAGTAGTCCCTATCGAGTACAAGAAAGTGCTGCAAGAAGAACAGATGAAGAAGCTGCAACAGAAGATTGCGGATATGCAAAGAGACTATTAAATTAAAAATTGAGAATTGAGAATTAAAAAATACAGAATAGTGCGTACTTACAAATTCCACGTTCTTTTTAATTTTCGATTCTCTGAGTATTATTTCTTAATTTTCAATTTTTAATTCTCAATTTATCAATCATGGGCGATTCAAAAGCATTCTTAAATATCCCCCGCCAAGAAGCGGGCTACCGTCCGATACACGAACGTATCACAGATTTCAGCCAGGTGGAACAGACGCTGAACAGTCACGACCGCAAGCTCCAAGCCTCACGCTGTATGGAATGCGGTGTACCTTTTTGCCATTGGGCATGTCCGTTGGGCAACAAGCAACCGGAGTTTCAAGACGCACTCTGCAAAGGAAAATGGCGCGAAGCCTATCAAGTACTGAACGAGACGAATGATTTCCCCGAATTTACGGGACGTATCTGCCCCGCACTTTGTGAGAAGTCATGTGTGCTGAAACTCTCCTGCGATGCTCCCGTAACCATCCGCGAGAATGAGGCAGCCATTGCCGAAGCCGCTTTTCGTGAAGGATATATCGTGCCTGTCCGCCCCGAACGCAATGGCTGGAAAATAGCTGTCATCGGTGCAGGGCCTGCCGGGCTGAGCGTTGCCGCACGGCTGAATGCCCGTGGCTACGAAGTCACGATATTCGATTCCAAACCGATGCCGGGCGGACTGCTTCGCTACGGTATTCCCAATTTCAAACTACCCAAAGAAGTGATAGACCGTCGCATGAATGTACTGAAAGCCGAAGGTATCCGGTTTGAAATGGGTGTCTGCATCGATATGCAGAAGCTGCCCGCAGGTTTCGATGCTTACGCCGTCTGCACAGGCACTCCCACTGCCCGTGACCTTACCATCCCCGGCCGTGAACTGAAAGGTATCTACTTTGCCCTCGATATGCTGGCTCAACAGAACCGTATCCTCGACGGAGAGACATTCCCGAAAGAGCAGCTTGTCAATGCCCGTGGCAAACGGGTGCTTGTCATTGGCGGTGGCGACACAGGCTCGGACTGCATCGGCACGAGCATCCGCCAAGGAGCTACGAGCGTGACACAAATAGAAATCATGCCACAACCACCCGTAGGCCACAATGACGCTACGCCCTGGCCGCAATGGCCCGTTGTCCTGAAAACCACTTCCAGTCACGAAGAAGGATGCACACGCCGCTGGTCACTGGCATCCAACAGATTCATCGGCAAGAACGGAAAGGTTTGCGGCGTGGAAGTGGAAGAAGTGGAATGGCTTCCGGCAAAAGACGGTGGCCGCCCCACCATGAAACCTACGGGTAAGAAAGAAGTCATTGAAGCCGATATGGTGCTGTTGGCTATGGGCTTCCTCAAACCGGAACAGCCGACATTTGCAGAGAATGTATTCGTGGCGGGAGATGCCGCCAATGGTGCAAGTCTCGTAGTACGTGCACTGGCTGACGGTCGCAAAGTAGCCCGGCGGATTGACCAATACTTCAACCGGTAGTTTTGCGGCAACGAAAAAAGTTTCAAAGAGGGATACCAAGAGTTTCAACGCATGAAACTTTCTGTCCCCCGGTGTGAAACGACTCGTTTCAACGCTTGAAACAATCCGTTCCAACGGACGAAACTGCCAGTCTCACCCGATACAACTAACATCATCCCGATATCAACTTCTAAAACAACTACAACCATGTGTGGAATAGCAGGTATTTTCAACATAAAATCCCAGACTCCGGAACTCAGGAGTAAAGCTTTAAAAATGGCACAGAAAATCCGCCATCGCGGACCGGACTGGAGCGGTATTTATGTAGGCGGCTCCGCAATCCTTGCACACGAGCGGCTTTCTATCGTCGACCCTCAATCGGGTGGGCAACCTCTGTACTCGCCCGACCGCAAGCAAATCCTTGCCGTCAACGGTGAGATATACAACCACCGCGATATCCGTGCACATTACGCCGGAAAGTACACCTTTCAGACGGGTTCGGACTGCGAAGTCATCCTCGCCCTCTACAAAGACAAGGGCATCAATTTCCTCGAAGAACTGAACGGTATCTTCGCCTTTGCCCTCTACGATGAAGAGACGGACGATTACCTCATAGCCCGCGACCCCATCGGAGTGATACCTTTATATATAGGCCGCGACAAGGAAGGCCGCATCTACTTCGGCAGCGAACTGAAAGCTCTCGAAGGCTTCTGCGACGAGTACGAGCCTTTCCTGCCCGGACACTATTACCGGGGACGTGAGGGTAAAATGCACCGCTGGTACACTCGCGACTGGATGCAATACCTTGCCGTAAAAGACAACTATCATACTGGTTACCCTGACGTCAATGCCACAACCTACCAAACTCAGGTTTCTGCCGTACATGATGCCCTCGAAGCCGCCGTACAGCGCCAACTTATGTCGGACGTACCTTACGGCGTGTTGTTGTCCGGCGGGCTGGACTCTTCCGTAATCTCGGCCATCGCCAAGAAATACGCCGGAAAACGTATTGAGACGGACAACAAGGCAGATGCGTGGTGGCCTCAACTCCACTCTTTTGCAGTAGGCTTGAAAGGTGCTCCCGACCTCATCAAAGCACGTGAAGTGGCGCAATACATCGGCACTATCCACCATGAAATAAACTACACCATTCAAGAAGGGCTGGACGCCATTCGCGATGTCATCTACTTCATCGAAACCTACGACGTAACCACTGTCCGCGCATCCACGCCCATGTACTTGCTGGCGCGTGTCATCAAGAGCATGGGCATCAAGATGGTACTTAGTGGTGAAGGTGCGGACGAAGTATTCGGCGGCTACCTCTACTTCCACAAAGCGCCCACACCACAAGCCTTCCATGAAGAAACAGTACGTAAGCTCTCCAAACTGTACCTTTACGATTGCCTGCGCGCCAACAAGAGTCTTGCCGCTTGGGGCGTGGAAGGACGTGTCCCGTTTCTCGACAAAGAATTTCTGGATGTAGCCATGCGACTGAATCCTGCCACGAAGATGTGTCCCGGAAAAGAAATTGAAAAGAAAGTGGTTCGCGAAGCCTTTGCGGATATGCTGCCCGAAAGCGTCGCATGGCGTCAGAAAGAACAATTTTCTGATGGTGTGGGTTACAGCTGGATTGATACGCTGAAAGCTGTCACTGCCGCTGCCGTCAGTGATGAACAGATGCGGAAAGCCTCCGAACGCTTCCCCGTAAACACACCGATGAACAAAGAGGAATACTACTACCGCACTATTTTCGAGGAGCACTTCCCCAGCGAGAGTGCCGCCCGCAGTGTACCCAGCGTACCGAGTGTAGCCTGTTCCACCGCCGAAGCATTGGCATGGGACGTCTCATTCCAAGGGAAAAACGACCCTAGCGGACGCGCCGTTGCCGGTGTGCACGAAGAAGCCTACAAGGACTGAACCTTAAAAAAAGTAACCACACGGCAAATGCAACGGATTTTTAATATACTTTCTGTTTCATATTCGTAAGCTTATGCTACCTTTGCGAAAGAACGATGAAAATAATTAATTCTAAAGCCCATGAAACTGAAAAGCCTTATTATCACTTCCGCCCTGCTACTTGCCGCTTGTGGCTATACACAGGCACAGTCCACCCAAGTCATTGCTCACCGCGGCTTCTGGAAAACAGACGGTTCGGCACAGAATTCCATTGCCGCACTGGTGAAAGCCGACTCCATAAATTGTTACGGTTCCGAGTTCGATGTATGGCTCACCGCCGACAACCAACTTGTAGTAAACCACGATAGCACTTTCAAGGGAGTGAATATGCAGAAATCCACCGCACAACAGTGTACCGCCGTCATACTGGACAACGGAGAGCAACTCCCCACCCTGCGGCAATACTTGGAGAAGGCTGGACAACTGAAAACGCGCCTTATTCTGGAACTGAAATCCCACAAGACACCCGAACAGGAAACACGTGCCGTAGAAAGTATCGTGAAGATGGTGAAAGACATGGGATTGGAGAACCGCATGGAATACATCGCTTTCTCGCGACACGCCACCAAAGAATTTATCCGTCTTACCCCCAAAGGAACTCCGGTATATTATCTGGAAGGCGACCTCTCTCCCAAAGAACTGAAAGAATGGGGATGCGCCGGACCCGACTATCACTTCAGCGTATTCAAAAGACATCCCGAATGGATTAAAGAGTCCCACGACTTGGGCATGAAAGTAAATGCTTGGACCATAAACGATGCCAAAGACATGAAGTGGTTGATTGACCACGGTGTGGATTTCATCACTACCAACGTCCCCGTAGAACTGCAAGAAATATTACAGTAAAAGCATCAGCTTACAATACATTTAGAAAGTTATTACAGACAAGCTGCTTCATTATGAAAACAATGAAGCAGCTTTTATATTTCAAAAAGGTAGTAATAAGCGAATAAAACAATCATTTTTATTATTTCCCCGCAAGAGTGCAAGAGCATTATATTACAATCTTTACGAATATAGCATCATATACTTTTAAATTGAAAGGGAAATCATATATATTTGCACTGAATGAAAGCAGGAATAGAAATAAATAGAAAACAGATATCAATATAGATAAAAATCATCCAAAACGTCGTATATTTGCATTGAAATAAGACAAAAGGATATAGTCAACTAACCAAGTAAGTACAAAATGACAAGAAGCATAAAGTTTACCAAGATGCATGGCGCAGGAAACGACTACATATATGTAGACACTACCCGCTATCCTATCGAGAACCCGGAGAAACTCTCGAAGAAATGGAGCGCACCGCATACGGGAATCGGCAGTGACGGTCTGGTACTTATAGGGCGCTCCGACAAAGCCGATTTCAGCATGCGCATTTTCAATGCGGACGGTTCGGAAGCCAAGATGTGCGGCAATGCCAGCCGGTGCATCGGCAAATACCTTTATGACTACAAGCTGACTTCCAAAACAGAAATCACACTCGATACCCTGTCCGGCATCAAGATTCTAAAACTACACGCGACAGGCGATAAAGTAGACACTGTAACCGTTGACATGGGTATTCCGTCTGACGAACCCGTGAACTATGACGGCAAGGGGAGCAAGCCGATGACAGAACATCCCATCGAAATAGACGGCATACGCTATACGGGTACTACCGTATCCATGGGAAACCCGCATCTGGTAATCTTCGTGAACGACATTACGAAGGTAGACCTCTCCTCTATCGGCCCCAAACTGGAGAATCACCCTCTCTTCCCCGACCGCACCAATGTGGAGTTTGCCCAAGTATTGGAAGAGGGAAAGATAAGGATGCGCGTATGGGAACGGGGTTCGGGCGTCACCCAAGCCTGTGGAACAGGAGCCTGTGCCACAGCCGTAGCCGCTTTCCTCACAGGACGTGCCGGAAGAAAATCAATCATCGTCATGGATGGAGGAACACTCACCATTGAATGGGATATAGCCACCAAGCACGTCTTTATGACGGGAGAGGCAACCAAGGTGTTCGAGGGAGAGATGGAGACGGATGAAGAATTATGAATGAATATACGCTTTTGTGCCACATGGCAATTCTTCATTATTAAATAATTAAACCAACAGAGATATGGCATTAGTTAATGAACATTTTTTGAAACTGCCCGGAAGTTACTTATTTTCGGACATAGCTAAAAAAATTAATACTTTCAGGATAACGCACCCTAAAAAAGAAGTCATCCGTCTGGGTATCGGAGACGTTACCCGTCCGCTGCCGCAAGTTTGCATCGAAGCGATGCACAAGGCAGTGGATGAGATGGCTGATGCCAAGACATTCCGCGGATACGGTCCTGAACAGGGTTATGACTTTCTGATTGATGCCGTTATCAAACACGATTACGCGACACGCGGCGTTCATTTCAGCCCACAAGAAATCTTCATCAACGACGGAGCCAAGAGCGATACGGGAAACATAGGCGACATACTCCGCCATGACAACAGTGTGGGAGTAACCGACCCTATCTACCCCGTCTACATTGACAGCAACGTAATGTGCGGACGCGCCGGCATATTGGAAAAAGACGGCAAATGGAGCAATGTAACCTATATGTCCTGTACGGCCGAAAACAACTTTATCCCCGAAATACCGGACAAACGTATCGACATCGTCTACCTCTGTTACCCCAACAATCCTACGGGTACTACCCTTACCAAACCCGAACTGAAAAAGTGGGTGGACTATGCCCTTGACAACGACACGCTTATCCTATTTGATGCCGCCTACGAGGCTTTCATCCAAGAGGACGATGTGCCCCACTCCATATACGAAATAAAAGGGGCGAAAAAATGCGCCATCGAGTTCCGCAGTTTCTCAAAGACAGCCGGATTTACAGGCGTACGCTGCGGCTACACCGTAGTACCGAAAGAACTGACCGCCGCTACGCTGGAAGGTGAACGTATCTCCCTCAACAAACTGTGGAACCGCCGCCAATGCACCAAGTTTAATGGTACAAGCTACATTACCCAGCGTGCCGCCGAAGCCATCTACACCGCAGAAGGCAGACGGCAGGTAAAAGAAACGATTGACTACTATATGAACAACGCCCGCACCATGAAAGAAGGACTGGAAACATCCGGGCTGGAAGTGTACGGCGGTGTGAACGCTCCATACATCTGGCTGAAAACCCCGAACGACATAAGCTCTTGGCGATTCTTCGAACAAATGTTGTACGAAGCCAATGTAGTGGGTACTCCGGGTGTAGGCTTCGGGCCAAGCGGTGAGGGATATATCCGCCTGACCGCTTTCGGCAAACACGAAGACTGTGTGGAAGCCATAAAACGCATCCGCAACTGGCTGAAATAAAAGTGAAGAATATAAACATCCTACTATTTAATAGTTCAAGCACAATACTATACTAACAGAACCGGACTGATCATCCGCAATTTTTCTAACTAAAAAGGTAAGAAGGTATGAAAACAAGAAACACAAAATTAGGAGTAATAGCAATAACGTTACTATCAGTTGCAATGCCTTTCACGGCAAAGGCACAGGACAAAGTAAAAGCATCCGTAGGCGCAGACATCGTAAGCGGCTACATCTGGCGCGGACAAGACGTGGGCGGTGTAAGCCTTCAACCCAACGCATCCATCGCCTATAAAGGTTTGTCTTTGGAAGCATGGGGATCGGTAGGTATTGAAAAGACAGATGCCGACGGTTACGATGCTAAAGAGTTCGACCTCACACTGGGCTACTCCACCGGTGGTTTTAGCGTATCAATTACTGATTATTGGTATAATACCGGAGCAGGTTACTTCCACTACGGTGCCCACAATACAACCCACCTGTACGAAGCCCAAGTGGGTTACGACTTCGGACCGGTAGCAGTAAACTGGTACACCAACTTTGCCGGAGACGACGGTGTCAAGGAGAATGGTGACAGAGCCTATTCATCCTATATTTCCATAGCCGCTCCGTTCAAATTGGGCGGACTTGACTGGACAGCCGAAGTAGGCGCCACTCCATGGGAAACGGACTTCTACGGAGCAAGCGGATTTGCCGTATGCGACGTCAGCCTCGGAGCTACAAAGGATATCAGGATAACCAATTCATTCTCCCTGCCACTCTTTGCCAAAGCTACTTGGAATCCCTGTTCGGAAAGAGCATACTTCGTAGTAGGATTAAGTTTTTAAGAACAATAAAACACTTAAGGTATGAAAAAGATTGAAGCTATCATCCGCAAAACCAAATTCGAGGAAGTGAAAGACTCACTCCTCGAAGCAGATATCGAATGGTTCTCTTATTACGATGTAAGAGGTATCGGAAAATCCAGACAAGCCCGTATTTACCGTGGTGTACTGTACGACACCAGTTCCATCGAACGTATCCTCATCTCTATCGTTGTACGCGATAAAAACGCAGAAAAGACAGTACAAGCTATCATCAAAGCCGCACAAACCGGCGAAATCGGCGACGGCCGCATCTTCGTCATCCCCATTGAAGACGCTATCCGCATCCGCACCGGAGAACGGGGTGACATTGCCCTCTATAATGCCGAACAGGAAAGATAACCGGCAGCACTCAACCCACAGGATTTTCATTGAGCGGCGTGCTCAGTGAAAAACAAAATACAAGTACAACTAAAAACCCAAAAGATTATGGACAAATATATGAAACGCAGTTTCACAAAACTGCGTACGGCCCTTGCTATACTCATAGCTTGCTGCCTCACAACAGATATGTATGCACAAACCGCCGTAGCTGCGGATAGTGTGGCAACCGATACCGTCGCCCAGTTGGTTTCCGGTGTCAACACCGTCTGGATGTTACTTGCAGCCATGTTGGTATTCTTTATGCAACCGGGCTTCGCATTGGTGGAAGCCGGTTTCACCCGCACCAAGAACACCGCCAACATACTGATGAAAAACTTTGTGGACTTCATGTTCGGCTCACTTCTTTACTGGCTGGTAGGTTTCGGCATCATGTTCGGTTTAGGCGACTTCTTCGGAACTCCTCACCTCATGAGCCTGTTGTTCGATAGCAATGGCCTGCCCGACCCCGCTTCATTGCCTACCGAAGGTTTCCTCGTATTCCAAACCGTATTCTGCGCCACTTCCGCCACAATTGTTTCGGGAGCTATAGCGGAGCGTACAAAGTTTTCCATGTATCTGGTTTACACAATCTTCATCAGCGTACTGATTTATCCCGTTTCCGGGCACTGGACTTGGGGTGGTGGATGGCTGATGAACGGTGAAGCAGGTTCCTTCATGACGGAAACATTCGGAACTACCTTCCACGATTTCGCAGGTTCTACCATTGTACACTCCGTAGGCGGTTGGATTGCATTGGTAGGTGCAGCTATCCTCGGTCCGCGCATCGGCAAGTACGGCAAAGACGGCCGGTCAAAAGCCATCCCCGGACACAACCTCACCATTGCGGCACTGGGCGTGTTCATCCTATGGTTCGGATGGTTCGGTTTCAACCCCGGCTCTCAGTTGGCGGCAGCCACTACCGAGGATCAGGTAACTGTCTCGCTCGTATTCCTCAACACTAACTTGGCAGCTTGCGCTGGTGGTTTCTTTGCCCTGGCCGTCAGTTGGCTGAAATACGGCAAACCGTCCCTGTCACTCACGCTGAACGGTATTTTGGCGGGATTGGTAGGCATTACGGCAGGATGCGACGCCGTTGCTCCGCTGGGTGCGGTCATCATCGGCGCCATCTGTGGCGTACTGATGATATATGCCGTAGAATTCATTGACAAAGTACTGAAAATTGACGACCCCATAGGCGCATCTTCCGTACACGGCGTATGTGGTTTCACGGGAACGGTACTTACCGGACTGTTCTCTACCAGTGAAGGTCTGTTCTACGGTGCGGGTGCGGGCTTCCTCGGAGCACAGATATTCGGTGCGGTAATTGTCGGACTTTGGGCGGCAGGTATGGGCTTCATCATCTTCAAAGTACTCGACAAGATACACGGCTTGCGTGTTCCGGCTCGCGTGGAGGAAGAAGGACTTGACATCTACGAGCACGGAGAGTCCGCTTACAACTAAAACAAGTTTTTTTATTCTATCATATATTTATAAACCAACAATTACAATTCTAAGGTATTATGTCAAAATTGAGATTCAGAGTAGTAGAGACGGCGTTCAAGAAGAAACCCGTTGCAGTGGCAGTCCCGGCGGAACGTCCGTCGGAATACTTCGCCAAGTATGTATTCAACAAGGAAAAGATGTTCAGGTATCTGCCGAGCAAGGTATATGCCAAACTGATTGATGTAATTGACAACGGTGCGCCGCTGGACCGCAGTATTGCTGATGAAGTGGCGGCGGGAATGAAGAAATGGGCGCTTGAGATGGGAGCCACCCACTACACGCACTGGTTTCATCCGCTCACCGAAGGCACTGCCGAAAAACACGACGCTTTTGTGGAACACGACGGCAAGGGCGGCATGATGGAAGAATTCACAGGCAAGTTGCTTGTGCAGCAGGAACCGGACGCATCCAGCTTCCCCAACGGCGGTATCCGCAACACGTTCGAGGCACGCGGATATTCAGCATGGGACCCCTCTTCTCCCGCGTTCATAGTAGATGATACGCTCTGCATTCCTACCATCTTCATTGCCTACACGGGTGAATCTCTTGACTACAAAGCGCCGTTACTCAAAGCACTGCGTGCAGTGGACAAAGCAGCGGTAGACGTATGCCGCTACTTCAACCCGGACGTAAAGAAAGTAGTGGCGTACTTGGGCTGGGAACAGGAATACTTCCTGATTGACGAAGGCCTTTACGCCGCCCGCCCCGACCTGTTGATGACCGGCCGCACACTGACCGGACACGATAGTGCCAAGAACCAACAACTCGAAGACCACTACTTCGGCGCCATCCCTCCGCGTGTGGCAGCCTTTATGAAGGAGTTGGAAATCGAAGCGTTGAAACTCGGAATCCCTGTCAAGACCCGCCACAACGAGGTAGCTCCCAACCAATTCGAGTTGGCTCCTATCTTCGAGGAATGTAACCTTGCAGTAGACCACAATATGCTCATCATGGCTCTGATGCGCAAGGTGGCACGTAATCACGGCTTCCGAGTACTGTTGCACGAAAAGCCATTCAAGGGTGTCAACGGCAGCGGCAAGCACAACAACTGGTCGTTGGGTACGGACACGGGCATCCTGCTCCATGCCCCCGGCAAACTGCCCGAAGACAACCTACGCTTCATCACCTTCGTAGTAAATACCTTAATGGCAGTCTACAAACATAACGGATTACTGAAAGCCAGCATCTCCAGCGCCACAAACGCCCACCGACTGGGAGCGAATGAAGCGCCTCCTGCAATCATATCCAGCTTCCTCGGCAAGCAGTTGAGTCAGGTTCTGGAACATATTGAGGAAAGCACTAAGGATAACCTCATCAGCCTCAGCGGCAAACAGGGCATGAAGCTGGACATTCCGCAGATACCCGAGCTAATGATAGACAACACCGACCGTAACCGTACCAGCCCGTTTGCCTTTACGGGCAACCGCTTCGAGTTTCGTGCCGTAGGTTCGGAAGCCAACTGTGCCAGCGCCATGATTGCCCTGAACTCCGCTCTTGCCGAGCAACTGGTAGAATTCAAGAAGGATGTAGACAAACTTATCGGGAAGGGTGAACCGAAGATTTCGGCTATCCTCGACGTTATCCGCAAATACATCAGGATATGCAAGCCCATTCACTTCGACGGTAACGGCTACAGCGACGAATGGAAAGCCGAGGCCAAAAAACGCGGTCTGGACTGCGAAACCAGTGTACCCCTCATCTTCGACAACTATCTGAAGCCCGAAAGCATCCGTATGTTCGAGTCTGTAGGCGTAATGACGCAAAAGGAACTGGAAGCCCGCAACGAAGTGAAGTGGGAGACCTATACCAAGAAAATTCAGATTGAAGCCCGCGTGCTCGGTGACTTGGCGATGAATCACATCATTCCCGTAGCCACTCAATATCAGACGGATTTGATAGACAATGTCTACAAAATGAAAGACCTCTTCCCGGTAGAGAAAGCTGCAAAACTGTCTGCCAAGAATTTGGAACTCATCGAAGAGATTGCCGACCGTACCACCTTCATCAAGGAACATGTAGATACCATGATAGAAGCCCGCAAGGTTGCCAACAAGATTGAATGTGAACGCGACAAAGCCATCGCTTATCACGACAACATCGTACCGATGATGGAAGAAATCCGCTATCACATCGACAAGTTGGAACTCATCGTTGACAACCAGATGTGGACATTACCGAAATACAGGGAACTGTTGTTTATAAGATAAAGAGCTATTTCAGACATACAAACTCTGAAACCGGAAATTATCTATTTCTTTTGTTGGTTGTTTTAAGTTTGCAGGGGAAAGAAGTGCCGTGATGGTAGTTCTTTCCCCTTTTTTATCCGGCAGACAGCAGCCTGAAGAGGAAAACAGATTATCTTTGTCCCCAATTACAAATAAACACATTATGAAAGGCCTGCGTACACGCCATACAGCATTGCTGCTGTTTACATTCTTGCTGGCATCGGTATCCTTATCCGCACAGACCGGCTTACAGCAGAAACTAAGTGAGATTTCCGCCATAACGGAAACCCAACCGTTGGAATCTACCGAGTTTTCGGAGAAGTATGTAACCTATTTCACCCAGCCGCTCGACCACCGGCATCCCAAGAAAGGAAGTTTCCGCCAGCGGGTTATCGTGGCGCATGCGGGCTTCGATCGTCCCACGGTCATTATAACCGAAGGATATGGAGCCGCCTACGCGCTCAAGCCCCAATATCGCGAGGAACTTTCCAGGCTCCTCAATGCCAATATGGTATTTGTGGAATACCGCTATTTCCTGGAATCCACTCCCGAACCCAAAGACTGGCGATACCTTACAGCCGAAAGTTCCGCCGATGATTTGCACGCGGTAACAACCGCATTCAAAAACATATATCCCGGAAAATGGATTGCTACCGGTATCAGCAAAGGCGGACAGACCGCCCTGCTCTACCGCACATTCTATCCGGACGATGTGGATGTATCCGTTCCTTACGTGGCTCCCCTCTGCTACGGAACAGAGGACGGCCGTCACGAACCGTTCCTCAAAAAAGTGTCTACGGATGAAGACCGTAAAAGAATTACCGACTTCCAGCTGGAAATCCTGAAACGCAAAGCGGCCTTACTCCCCCTTTTCGAGAAATACTGCACCGAACAAGAGTATAAGTTCCGTGCTCCTATCGAAGAGATATACGACTATTCGGTACTGGAATATTCATTCGCGCTCTGGCAATGGGGTACTCCCGTCGGCAGCATTCCGCTACCCACAGCCACCGACGCAGAACTCATAGCCCACCTGCTGGCCATCAGCGACCCGTCCTATTTCACAACCGACAGTACCAACGCCTCTTTCTTCGTACAGGCCGCACGCGAATTGGGCTATTACGGCTACGACACCCGTCCTTTCAAAAAGTATCTCTCCATCAAGTCCGGCAAAGGCTACCTGCATCGCCTGATGCTTTCCGAGGAACTGAAAGATATGCCTTTTGACAAGACACTCAGTAGGAAGATTAAGGGATTCTTGCAAAAGAACGACCCGAAAATGATATTCATCTACGGTGAAAACGATCCCTGGACGGCTGCCGGAGTTACCTGGCTCAAAGAGAAAAAGAATATTCACGTATTCATTCAGCCGGGCGGCAGCCATCTGGCACGCATCTCCACACTGCCCGAAAAGGAGAAAGAAGAAGTGATGAAGCTGCTAAACGAATGGTTGCGGTAAACGCACCCGTTCTTTCGCAGCATCCTGTTTCTGCCGCATAAGGGAAAAGACACAAACGGAAAAGGGCTGCCTCAGCGATTGAGACAGTCCCTTTTATATCAAACATACCACTCTTACCACTCAAGGAACTTTCCCCTCTCCCTGCGCTTCTGCAACTCCTCTTTCAGGAAGCGCTGACGGTCTTTGGCTATATAACGGCGGGCAAAGATGTTGGGAACGGCTACCCCCAGCGCAATGCAAAGGATAATCAACGAAGCGTTGATACCGTTGGACACAGCCACCGTGACCTCGCCCACCACTCCGTGCATATTGATGAGCGCCACCAGCGCACGGTACATCAACACTCCCGGAATCATCGGAATGACGGAAGGAATGGTAAGCACGTGATTAGGCACATGAAACCAGTGGACTGCCTTCACCGCCACCAGACTCACCACCATGGCTCCCATGAAAGAACCGATGACCGGACCGAGCCCCAACTCGAAGTTGACGAAATTACGCGTACACACGGCAAGGATTCCCCCTACCGCAACCACCCACAGCAGACGGCGCTGGATATTGAATATCATGGAGAAGCCCATCGCGGATATGGCTGCCGCAATGGCGTATATATAATAAGGATCGTGCGGAACCATGCTCAGTTCGCTGAACTTCTTGTCAATCACCACATCTTCCATAGCCAGCAGGCGCATGGCCATCACAATGCCGAACGCCATGGCACACACCATGAGTACCGTATTAACGGCACGCACGATGCCCACCTGTATGTAGTTGTCAATCATGTCGTCCACAAAGTTTATAATGGGAACTCCCGGCACAATGAACAGCGCGCACGCCAGTAGCGGATGGTAAGGCGTGCCCGAAAGCCCTGTAAAGGTAGTGATATAAGCCAGACATGTGGACACCAGCGCCGCAATGGTGATGCTCATATACAGATTGATACCGAACTCTATGCAGCGCGCACGGACACGGAAACCTGCAAAAGCGGCGATAGAGGCAAACAGAAAGGCAACCCAGTCGCTGCCGAACAGCTTGCAGAAGCCACCACAGGCAAAACCCGCACCGATGGCAACAAGATAGGGGGTGTAGTTCCGCTTCTTGTTTTTTATCTTCTCCAGCTCTTCCTCGTAGCGGTCGAGCGAATAGTCTTCCTCAATGGCACGCCAGGACAGCTTGCTGATTTCGGATATGGCCGTCATGTTGATACCATGTTTCTCGCACTTCTGAAATTTGGAATAAGAGTGCGATTCGTCACTCAGGTTCACCACCAGCATTGTATAAGTCACGTCGATGTGAAGATTCTCCTCAGGTAGTCCCAAATAAGCCGCCACACGATTCATATTGCGTACAATGCGATTGGTATCGGCAGCACTCTCCACTAATATTTTCCCCGTACGAAGCAATAAATCAAGCTTCCTGCGCAAGATAATCTCTTGCTCGACCATTGTTTTATCCATCAAACTTTCCACTAACTAATATCTGATTTTTACCTATTTTCAAAAAGGAGTACAAAAGTACATAAAAAGCATGAGTTTCCTACACCGGCATAACAAAGAAATCATTTTTTCTTTAGAGGAAAGAAAGGCAAAATAGGGAAAAGAATTTCATATCTCATCGGAAACCGATACCTTTGCACACATTTTCGGACAAAAGAAAACGGGCAGAGCGAATGTTCATCATATCTCCCGGAAACAAAAGCTGACTTATATGGAAACATTTTGGAACACCATCGCACAGTATAATGAAAGCACCTGGTGGGCGCAGATTCTCATTACCGCAGCGGGCATCCTGCTGACTGCATTGCTATACCGTCGTCCCACCGTCTGGACAAAACGCTCAATGAAAATATATATGGTATTCCTCAACGGCTGGATAGCGCTGGTGTACTACGCAATGTACTGCGACACGCGCAACTATCACTACGTTCTCTCCGCATTCTGGGGAACCGTCGCATTGATTTGGCTGTGGGATTTATTTACCGGTTACACTCCGTTCGAGCGTAACCCCAAGTACCCTATGCTGGCAGGAGTGCTCTATGCGATGCCCTTCCTATACCCGCTCCTTTCGTGGGCGCGCGGCATGGAGTTCCCGATGATGACGACCACAGTAATGCCCTGCTCGGTAGCCGCATTTACCATCGGACTGCTGTTGGCGTTCTCGCGCAAAGTCAATCTGCTCGTTATCCTCTTCCTCTGCCACTGGGCGCTCATCGCTTTCTCCAAAGTGTATGTGTACAAGATTCCCGAAGACCTGCTGCTGGCAAGCGCCACCGTACCTGCCATCTACCTGTTCTTCAAGAATTACATAGCCCAAAACCTGCACAAGGAAACGAAACTGAGCGCACGCCTCATGAACTGGTTCCTGATTCTGATGTGCATCGTTATCGGGGTATTCCTGAGCATCACGCTCTTTCAAGAGGTAGGAAAATAAACGGACCGGCACACGTATTCATCACCGTTTGCCCATATAATAACACCCTATAAAAAAACAGACCATCCGTTTCGGGTAAACGGATGGTCTGTCTGTATCAAACGGATGATGCGTTTCATACCAACGCATCATCTGTTTTGTTATCTTATCTTAGATGAACCAGCGAACATAGCAGAAGTCCTGACGGTGAGGCAGTTCTGCGTTCTTCGGGAACATACGGTAAGCTACCTTGAAGCTGCCTGCGTTCTCCAGCTTATGTGTTGCCTGGAACGTATAGAGGTCGCCCTCTTTCTTCACTACTTCAAACGGTGCTACGGAGTAAACGTGCTGCTTGCCGTCCTGAGCTGTATAAGTAGTAACCAGTTCCAGACCGATAGCATCGTCCAGACCCTTCTCGTCGATAACGTAGGTAATGGTGTATTCCTTACCGCTTTCGAGAGAGCCTTTCACCAGTTCTTCCGTCTTTTCGCAGGATACGACTTCGATGCTGTCCCACTTGGCCACAACTTCTTCCTTCCATGCTGCGAGTTCCTTGGCTTTGGCATAGTTGTTGGCAGCCAATGCCTTGAAGCGTTTTGCTTCCTTGGTGTAGAACTTGCTATAGTAATCGTCCAACTGACGCTTCATTGTGTAGTGAGGCGCAATCTGTGCGATGGAGTTCTTGATAGTTCTGATCCAGCCTTCGGAATATCCCTTCTTGTTGCGTGCATAGTACAACGGCAGGATTTCCTGTTCGAGGATGCTGTAAATGGTAGCGGCATCCAACTGGTCTTGGTATTCCTGATTCTGGTAAGTACGCTTTTCGGTCAACGCCCAGCCTGCACCTTCACGATAGCCTTCCAGCCACCATCCGTCGAGCACGGAGAAGTTTACCACACCGTTCATCAACGCTTTCTCACCGGAAGTACCGGATGCTTCGAGCGGACGTGTCGGAGTGTTCAGCCAGATATCCACACCCGATACAAGACGGCGTGCCAACTGCATGTCGTAGTTCTCGAGGAAGATAATCTTACCCAGGAATTCGGGACGGCGGGAGATTTCGATGATTCTCTTAATCAATCCCTGGCCTGCACCGTCGTGCGGGTGGGCCTTACCCGTAAAGAGGAACTGTACCGGATAGTCGGGGTTGTTCACAATCTTGGACAGACGGTCCAGGTCGGTGAACAGCAGGTGTGCACGCTTGTAAGTGGCAAAACGGCGTCCGAAACCTATCAGCAGTGCATTCGGGTTAATCTTGTCCAGCAGAGACACAACACGTGAGGGGTCTCCCTGGTTGTTCAGCCATGTCTTGCGGTATTCCTTACGAACGTAGTCAATCAGTTTGTTCTTCATGGCCATGCGCGTCTTCCAGATCTCTTCGTCGGGTACACTGTAGATAGCTTCCCAAATCTTAGGATTGGACTGGTCGTACCAGAAGTTTTCATCGAAGTGCTTGGCATAGAGCTGCTTCCACTCCGTTGCGCTCCATGTGGGGAAGTGTACACCGTTGGTGACGTAGCCCACGTGCATTTCTTCCGGGAAGTAACCTTTCCAGATGGGAGCAAACATCTCCTGGGAAACCTTTCCGTGCAACCAGCTTACACCGTTCACTTCCTGAGAAGTGTTACAGGCGAATACGGACATGCAGAAGCGTTCGCCCTTGTCGCCGGGGTTGTTGCGGCCGAGGTCCATGAGGTCGTCCCAAGTGATACCCATACGGGCGGGATAACCGCCCATGTACTTGCCGAAGAGACCTTCGTCGAAGTAGTCGTGACCGGCAGGAACCGGAGTGTGTACGGTGTACAGAGAAGAGGCGCGTACCAACTCGATGGCCTGGTCGTAGGTCAGACCTTCGGCTACGTAGTCGCAGATGCGCTGTACGTTAATCAACGCTGCGTGGCCTTCGTTGCAGTGATATACGTCTTTCTTGATACCCAGCTTCTTCAAGGTAAGGATACCGCCGATACCGAGCAGGATTTCCTGCTTCAAACGGTTCTCCCAGTCGCCGCCGTAAAGCTGGTGAGTGATGGAACGGTCGAACTCGCTGTTCATCTCGTTGTCCGTATCGAGCAGATAAAGGGAGATACGGCCTACGTTCACTCTCCAAAGATAAGCATGTACGTAGTAATCCAGGTAAGGAACATCGACTACAACCTGCTTTCCGTTTTCGTCCAATACACGGTCGAGAGGCAACTGGCCGAAGTTCTGGGCTTCGTAGTTGGCAATCTGCTGTCCGTCCATAGACAAGGTTTGGGTGAAATAACCGTAACGGTACAGGAAACCTACGGCACACAAGTCTACGTTGCTGTCGGAAGCCTCTTTCAAATAGTCGCCGGCAAGTACGCCCAGACCACCGGAATATATCTTAAGTACATGATTCAAACCGTATTCCATACTGAAATATGCAACGGAAGGACGATTGCTGTCGGGTTTTACATCCATGTAATTGCGGAACTTGGAATATACATCTTCCATTCTGCGCAAAATAACCTTATCTTCAGCAAGCGCCTCAAGCTTGGCATAACTCATACGTTCCAACAGCAGAACAGGGTTCTGTCCTACTTCTTTCCAAAGAGCAGGGTCAAGGTCTCTAAACAGTTCGGTGGCTTCAAAGTTCCATGACCACCAAATGTTACGTGCAAGTTCGGATAACTTCTCCAATTCAACGGGGATGTGAGATTTAACGTTCACATCTTTCCAGTTCGGAGTGTTTACATTACTAACTTTAATCTTCATTGTATGATTACTTGATTGATTAATATAATTCTTTTTATCAGCCCAACTGACGCTTCATCGCATTGCGCAACGCAAGGTCGTAGGCTTCATAATAATATTGTATGAAATGCTTCCACAAGGCTTGCTCTGCCACTTGGGCGGCACGCTTACGGATTTCTTTGATTTCCGCATCTGTCTTTGTAGAGAACAAAGTTATGGTGTCCTTGATACCGTCCGCCACTTCGGAATAGTTATAGTCCGAACGGTGCAGCACCTCTACTCCATCGTTGATACCGTGCTGGTTCTTCAGGCTGTTCACCCAAAGTCCGAAGCCGGCAAGATCGGTCGTAATGGTGGGCACGCGGAAAGCCACGCTCTCCAACGGGGTATATCCCCACGGCTCATAGTAAGAGGGATAAACGCTGAGGTCCTCTCCCAGTATCAGGTCGTAATAATGCTTGTTGAGAATGCCGTCCTTACCGTCCAGATAGCAGGGAACGAAGATTACCTTCACCTTGTCTTCGGGACGGTTGCCCATACCGAGGTACTTCAGCATGTCCAGCACCTGGTCGTGCGTCATGTTGTGCAGCCAGTGCGTGATGAAAGGTACTTCCAAAGGAGTGGTATAATGCTCGTCTTTCTTTTTCAGACGCTGCTGCAGGTCTTCGCGGGGGTCACCCACCCAACCGGGTACGTTGACGAAAGCCAGCACTTTCTTATTCAGATTCTTATCGCGGTTCAAACGGTTCAATGATTCCAGGAACACATCGATGCCTTTGTTCTTGAACTCGTAACGGCCGCTGGTTCCGATGATAAGCGTATCCTCATCAAATTCCTGTCCCAACAGGCTGTTTGCCACACGCAACATAGTGGAACGCGCCCGCTTGCGCTTACCGGTAAATGTGGAGCCTTTCGGAACGAAATCGTCTTCAAAGCCGTTCATCAGGACTACATCGGCAGGCTTGTCGAGCAGTTCCTTGCACTCGTTGTTGGTGATTTCGCTTACGGTAGTGAAACAGTCTACGTAATGGGCGGTCTGCTTTTCGATGGAATGTTTGGACTCCATATTCAGCTCCTGCGCCATTTGGTCGCCGTTGTAGGCAAAAAGATAATCGTATAGCGGTTTGTTGTTGCCCGCAATAGAACGGCCTATCGAAGTGGCATGGGTGGTGAATATCGTAGCGATTTCAGGAACGGCAGTCTGCAAGTAAAGCGCAGCCATACCGGTCATCCACTCATGTGCCTGAAATACAACCTTGTCCGTTTCCGTCAGGTTATACCGGTAGAAACTCTCCACCACCTTTCCAGTGGCGTATGCAAACATCGAGGCTTCATCGTAGTCACCGTATGCGTGCAGTGAATCCACCTGATAGTGTTCCCACATCTCCGCATAAATTTCATTCTTTTGTGTAAAGAAAGGTTGGAAGTCAACCAATATGACAATAGGTTCGCCCGGAATGTTCCAGCGGCCTACGCGAACAGAGAGGTTGTCTTTTTCAATAGCATATTTCTTCCATGCGGCACAAAGGTTATCGGACTCGATAAATAAAGGGTTCTCTTTACCTTGCCAGAAGTCCGGGCCTACAAAAAATACTTTATCGCGGAATTTTGTCTGCAAAGTGTTTGCTCTGGTAGACAAAACTGTATAGATACCGCCTACTTTATTACATACTTCCCAGCTCGCTTCGAAGATGTAATCGGGGGTAAGTAGTTCTTTAACCATATATGTTATAATCTCTTTATCGTAATTGTGGCTGCAAAAGTACGCATTATTCTTTGAAAAATAGCCTTTTAATCGAAAAAACTGATTAAATGTGCATAAACAATCGTTTGCATAAATACTACCGGCAAACGCTAAAAGCCCACCAATACAGAGAAGAGCGAAGATTACCGATGAAAAGAGAAAAAACAGAAGTTTGTACGGAATAGAAGGAAAAGACAGAAAAGAAGATAAGAAAAAGAGGGTATATCAAAACTTAAACTCGCTTGCTGTCTGTTTCTTTTTAGACACGGATTACACGGAAAACACAGATTTTCTTTGTTCTTTTTCCGTATAATTCCGTGACTAAAAGAAATCAGCAAGTATATTTTGACACCCTCTTCTGTTATTTCAACTGCTATTTGTGCAGTCGGTAATTGCTGTTTATGCGGTCAGCGCACTGCCAATCAAGAAAGTGGCAGCCAAAGCTACAATCGCATAAAGTTCGGGGAATACGGCAAGAATCAGCGTGTTGCTGAATACGTCGTGTCCCTGGCCGATAGCGGCGATACCGTTGGCGCAAACCTGTCCCTGACGGATAGCGGAGAACAAGGCAACCAATCCCAAAGCAATACCTGCACCCAGGATGGCAGCAGCCTGAATGGCAGTCATGCCCGGAGTAAGGATGCCGAAAATAGTCTGGAACATAAAGTAGCCTGCAAAACCGTACAAGCCCTGAGTACCGGGAAGAGCGGTCAGCACAAGGAAGTTACCGAAAGCACCGTCGTTCTTCTTCAGCGCACCGATAGCCGCATTACCGGCAATTGTCACACCGTAGGCACTACCGATACCCGACAAACCAATCATCACTGCAATGCCAATATAGGCAATCAATAAATTCATTTCCATAATCTTATTCGTTTTTTATTGTTTATATTTTATTTGTTTCTCTTGTTTGTTTCTCTTAAAGATTTCTTTTGAAGAATTCTCCTGAAGACTCTCGGAGAAAAGATCACGCTATCTCCGCGCAGCTCCTATCTTCCTCTTTTATCAATCCTTTATTCTCTATTTCTCAATTTAAATTTTCAATTCTTAAACGGCTTGTATTCCTTGCCGCCGCCTTCGTATCCGGAGTTCTTGAAGAATTCCACAAAGGTCAGACGCATGGGGTGAACCATTGCACCGAGCACGTTCATAAAGATATTGATGGCATGGCCGATAACGAATATCAGTACCATTACGATGGGACCTGCAATGACATTGTCAGGACTCATGCCCACCGCCAAGCTGTTGAACACCCCTGCAAGGATACCACCCGACAGTCCGAGGGCAAACAGACGTACATACGACAACACATCGCCCAGCAATCCGGTAGCCATATTGTAGGAATCCCAAAGCCCGAGCCCGATATTGAGGAATATGTTCTTTCCCGGACTGTTGTAGAGGAATATCATAGCTGCCGCCACACCGAGGATGCACAGATGCACCGTACCGCCCAATGGCATGACTTCCGGCAGCAAGGCTCCTACTCCGCAGGAAACCAGCAATATAATCCAGCCAATCGTAGCCACGGCATACTTGAACCCGAACTGAATACCCTGGTTCACCGCTTTCAGCACCATACCGAACAATATCTGCACCACACCGAGTATCAACGACAACTGGAACATATCGTTATTGTCCATGAACAAGGCCGCTTTCATCTTTTGGAAGAAAGGCAGGTCGATATCGTAAATGTTCGCTCCGAAGAACGTGCCGGTCAGCAATCCGCAGAAGAAAGTGGATGCCGCCAATACCTGCACCAATGAGAGGACAGGTCTCATTGCAGCGCTGATGTTCTTGGCAAACAGACGGTACAGGGTTGCTCCGAGAAACAGGAACAGTCCGTAACCGGAGTCTCCCAGACACAAGCCGAAGAACACCATAAAGAAAGGTGCAAAGAACGGCGTCAGGTCCAGCTCGTTATACTTGGGCAGCATATAGAGCTTGCATATAGGCTCGAACCAGGCAAAGAAACCTTTGTTGTTCAACTGTATAGGCACGTTGTCGCCCGGTACGGGAGAGGTTACCTCGTAGTACACGTGCTGCGCATCGAGCCATTCGGAGATTTCTCCGACTCTGGATGCCGGCGCCCAGCCTTGCAGCAGCATCAGCTTCTCTCCTGCCGTAGCTTCCGTATTCAGCATTACTTTGGAGAATTCCATGTCGGTGTTCACCTCTTTCAAGGCTGCACGCAACGAAGGGATTTCTCTCTCGGCAAGCACTTTCATTTTTTCCTCGTTATCCGCCAGAGCCTGTTCCGTCTCGTCACAAAGCACTTGTACGCGCTCCAATGAGTAAGGCGGTAGCTTGGCCTGCTCCGCATCCAAATCCGTTTCTTCCGAACTACCGGTTACGGTAACAAAATAGACGCGAGAGGCCTGACGGCTGATAACCATCGCATTATAGGTATCTTCCCAGGTTGCGTCGTAATTGCCTTCCGAGCAACTGTAAAAGCCTACTGCCAGTCCGGCATCGTGCAGACGCGACAGACTTGCGGGTTCAAAGTTACCCCATGGCTCCAGCGCAGCTTTTTCCTTCTGATAGGTCTGCAACTGCTGTTGCAACTTATTCTTTTCAGCTTGCAACTCGTCCACTTCGTTCAGCACTTCCAGTCCGCGGGCTGCCGAGGCGGGTGTTTCCTCCACCGCCGGTCTGGCGGGCTTAAACGCCTGCAACAGCTTTTCCGTAGCCTGCAGACGGGCAGACAGACGGATACTGTCCTGCAACTCCGTATTGTCGGCAACACCTTGCTGCTTTTCGGCCACATGCACCACACCGAGGTCGCGCACACCGTTCAGGAATGCTTCGTACTCCTTATAATATACAAGGAACGTGAGCTTCTTCATTTTCGTAATCATGCTTCTGCCTCCTTCCTTTTCTCTTGGTGGGACTTCATGATTTTCTGCGACGACTTGGAGAGGTTCTCCTCGTCTTCCATAAACCGCTTGATTTTGCGCAGTGCATCCTGATAGCCCGGAATCTGTACTTTCTCAAAAAGATTCACCTTTTGGGTGGTCTTTTTACGCGCATGTTCCAGCAAGTTCAGCTTGGCCACGGTAAACTCCCGTTCAATGGCCGTGTGTGCCAGTTCCTTGAGCAAATGCAACCCGTCTGCATACCATTTGGGCGCATTGAACAAGCTGTAAGGGCGTATCTCGAAATCTACATTCTCGAGCAACGGCACTCTTACGCCGGCAATCTTCTTCACACCGAGATGAACATCGCTAACCTTTATCAATGAGGCGTCGAACTCATTCCAAAGGGCGAACATGGCTTCATAAGCTTGGATTTCCTTTTCCAACCTCGCATCCAGCGCGGCAGCATCGGCCTTGCAGCGCTTCACTTCCATACGCAGGGCGCTCTCCTTGTTCTTAATGATGGGGAGCGTGCGCACACGTACTTTCAGTTGCTTTTCCAACTGCTGGAGCGACGTTTTATTATATTGAAACTTAATAGCCACTTCGTTAGTGATTAATGGTTAATTATAAGTGATTAGTTTTCTGTTTTGGCCAGAATTCGTCCACAAGTTCTTTCTTGATGTTCACCTCTTCCGGACGGAAATACTTGCCGAACAAGCTCCAGGCTACGTCGAGCATCTCCGTGGTGTCGAGGTTTACGTCGATAGCCAGCAACTGGTTGGAGTAATCCTTGGCAAAGGCAAGCGTACGCTCGTCGTAGTTCGTCAGGTCGAAACCGTTCTCCAGCTTCGTCTTGGCATTGGCGGCATCGGCATACAGACGTACGGCGGCATTCATCACCTGCGGATGGTCTTTACGGGTCTTCTTACCGGTAACGAGCTGTTTCAGACGGGACAATGAACGGAACGGGTCGACGATAACCTTACCGATGTCACTGTCACGGCGAAGGAACAACTGCCCCTCGGTGATATACCCCGTATTATCGGGCACAGCGTGCGTAATATCGCCGCCGGACAAGGTAGTCACGGCAATAATCGTAATAGAACCGCCGCTGGGGAACTGCACCGCCTTCTCGTAAATCTTCGCCAAATCCGAATAAAGCGAACCCGGCATGGAGTCTTTGGACGGAATCTGGTCCATACGGTTGGACACGATGGCCAACGCATCGGCATAGGATGTCATGTCTGTAAGCAATACCAATACCTTTTCATTGTTGTTCACCGCGAAGTATTCGGCAGCGGTCAGCGCCATATCCGGAATCAGCAGACGTTCCACGGGGGGATTCTCGGTAGTATTCATAAAGCTGACGATACGGTCGAGCGCACCGGCATTGGAGAATACATTCTTGAAGTACAGGTAGTCGTCGTTCGTCATACCCATACCGCCGAGGATAATCTTATCAGTTTCCGCACGCAGGGCTACATTGGCCATCACCTGGTTGAAAGGCTGGTCGGGGTCTGCGAAGAACGGAATCTTCTGTCCGGACACCAACGTATTGTTCAGGTCGATACCTGCGATACCGGTTGCAATCAGTTCGGACGGTTGCTTACGGCGTACCGGGTTCACGGACGGACCGCCGATTTCCACTTCCTGACCTTCGATGGACGGACCGCCGTCGATAGGATCGCCAAAAGCGTTGAAGAAACGTCCGGCAAGCTGGTCGCTCACTTTAATGGTAGGAGCCTTGCCCAGAAACACCACCTCTGCATTGGTAGGGATACCTTCAGTACCCTCGAAAACCTGCAAAGTCACATCGTCACCGGCAATCTTCACCACCTGGGCCAGCTTGCCGTTTACGGTTGCCAACTCATCATACCCTACCCCCGTGGCTTTCAGCGAGCACGTGGCTTTCGTAATCTGAGTAATCTTAGTATATATTTTTTGAAATGCTTTTGTTGCCATCTTATTATTTATGCTTTACGTTCTTCAATCAATTCCTGCAACTGTTTGTAGAAATTGTCATACTCTTCCGATTTGAATTTCGAGTAATTCATCTGCTTGCAGATGTTAATCATTTTCTTGAAGTAATCCATTACCTCGTTGAAGTTGTCGAACTCAAATTCCGTATGGCAGATGTCGATAACCATGTTCAGGATTTCTTCCTGACGTTCCATGGGAGTTACGGCGTCAATCTCGTCGAAAGCATCCTGTTGCAGGATAACGAAGTCAATCAGTTCCGATTTCCAGAAGGTTACGTGATATTCCACGGGTACACCGTCATCGCCGAGAATGTTGATTTGCTCCGCAATTTCCTTACCGCGTTGTAGACGAGTCTTGACTTCGTTTACCTTGCCAATCCATTCGCCGTTGATACGCTTGGTTATATAATCCTCGAATTCGGGATACTCGATATATTTGGAATACGAGTCGATAGGGTTTACGGCAGGATAACGCTTCTTATCCGCACGGTCTTGTTCGAGGGCGTAGAAGCAGCGGGCCACCTTCTTGGTATTTTCGGTTACGGGTTCTTTCAAGTTACCGCCGGCAGGCGATACAGTACCGATGAAGGTAATGGAACCCGTCTCGCCGTTGTTCAGCTTCACGTATCCGGCACGGCCGTAGAAGTTGGAAATAATAGAAGACAAGTCCATCGGGAACGCATCCGGACCGGGCAATTCTTCCATACGGTTGGACATTTCGCGCAATGCCTGTGCCCAACGGGAAGTAGAGTCGGCCATCAGCAACACCTTCAATCCCATGCTGCGATAATATTCCGCAATGGTCATGGCTGTGTACACAGATGCTTCACGAGCTGCCACCGGCATGTTGGACGTATTGGCGATGATAATGGTACGCTCCATCAGCTTACGGCCTGTATGCGGGTCGACCAGCTCGGGGAATTCCGTAAAGATTTCCACAACCTCGTTGGCGCGTTCACCACAGGCGGCGATGATTACGATATCGGCTTCCGCCTGTTTGGAGATAGCGTGCTGGAGCACTGTCTTACCCGTACCGAACGGGCCGGGGATAAATCCTGTACCACCCTCCACAATCGGATTGACGGTATCGATTACGCGCACACCCGTTTCCAACAATTTGAAAGGACGCGGCTTCTCTTTATAGTTCGTCATGGCGCGCTTCACGGGCCATTTCTGAATCATATTCACTTTTACATCATTACCTTCCTCGTCGGTCAGGACAGCAATGGTATCCTCGATACCGTAGTCGCCTTCCTTTACGATGGACTTCACGGTACATACGCCTTTCTGCCCGAAAGGAACCATGATTTTCAACGGCTGGAAGTTTTCATCCACCTGCCCCAGCCATGCAGCGGCTTCCACTTGGTCGCCTGCCTTTGCCAAAGGCACGAAATGCCATTTGCTTTCCTTATCCAACGGATACGTATATTGTCCGCGCTTCAGGAAAACGCCATCCATTTTATCGAGGTCGTTTTGCAGACCGTCATAGTTTTTAGAAAGCATACCGGGACCCAATGTCACTTCGAGCATGTGTCCGGTAAACTCAGCTTCGGCTCCCACCTTCAGTCCACGGGTGCTTTCAAACACCTGCACATAGACCTGAGTGCCTACCACTTTAATAACCTCCGCCATCAATCGGTCTCCGCCGGTCGAGATATAACAAATCTCGTTCTGTGCCACGGGGCCGTCAACTACGAGGGTCACCATATTGGCTATTACGCCACTAACAGTTCCTTTTGTTGCCATATAATTATGTAATTTATTTTATCTGAATTCTGCGGGTATCCGTACTTCATCCTTCAACGCAGCAATTATACTGCGGAACAGTTGGCTACCCTTTTCTTTATCCAACGAAATCCAACGTTCTATCATTTCGAGCTGTAACAGGAACACGAACAGACGTTCCACTGTGAAATAGTCGAAGAAAGTAGTTTCTTCCATCCAGTTCCACCGCAACCGGTCTATCTTTTTCTCCCGCTCCACCAGTTCTTCCGTCTCGCTGATTTTCACCAGTTGTTCCAGCCATTCTACTTCACCGCTCAATCCGAAGTCCCTGGCCCCGGATGTGCGCAAAGCCTCACAAACTTCCGTATCTCCCACTATCAGAGGAGCCACGTCCATTTTAAACTTTCGCGCCGTCAGTGCAACCAGCACATTGTTAATCACAAGATTAAAACCGAACCACGCAGATACAAACTTGTTTTTGCACTTCATGGCATAGGCATAATAAAGCGCAGCCAAACGGTCTTCATACAAGAAGCCATCTTCTGCAGACGAATTGACATATTCGGAGATAAAGACAGAAAGGTAAGAGGGAAACACGCGATCCGATACCTCACCGCCTTCTTTCAGCAGCGAGATATACTCGGTCAGTTCTTCCGCCGAGTAGTTTCCCCACGGGTCAATCGCAGCGTCCTTGTCTTTCAATAATTTCAAGACATTCGCATTGTCGAACTGAAGATAAAACAAGTCTATCAGCCTTTTATCATCCTCAGACAAAGCCGGATACAATTCCGTCCTGAAATCAGCTACCGTATAGCTCAGTTTGCTATCCTCTAAAGTGAGTTCCGGCAAACCGGCTACCAAGTAATAGTATTTACTCATAATCCTGTGGGGAATTAAAACAGCATTTCCACTAATTGCGGACGCAGGAATTCTTTGAAATAATTCATAAATTCCTCTTCACCGAAGTTCACTTTGTAAGAGCCGTCGGCCGGTGAAACAGAGAAGAGGGTCTTGTTTCCATTCACCTGCTCAATCTTCACGCCCTTATCCAATAATTCTTTTGCCTGAGCGGTGAAATACTTTTTCAAGCCTTCCGCATCCGATGTGGAAATCACGATAGGTTCGTCCACACTCCATTTGGATGCCAGCGCTACGATGAAAGCGTTAAGGAAATCTTTGTTTGCGGCAAAAGCTTTCACATCGGCGGTTACGATTTTATCCGTTACCAAAGTGGCAATTTCAGATTTCAGGGCGTTCACAGCCTGACCGGCAAACAGTTTCAACTCTGATTTGGTATTCTCCGCCAGCTCATCGGCAGATTTACGAGCGGCAGCCACAATAGAGTCCGCCTCTTTCTGTGCATTCTCTACTATTTTTTGGGCTTCTTCCTGAGCTTTTACGATAAGTTTTTGGGCTTCTTCATTACCTTTTTCCACCCCTTCACGGTAAATCTTATCGGTTAGCTCTTGAATCTTGTTTTCCATATTTTACAGGAGTTATTATATGATTTATTACAATATTAATTGCATGATTTTTTTCAGTCCTTATTAGATTCACGCCAAAATTACGAAAAACCATTTGATATTAAACAAGAAGAATGGAATAAAAGTAACCCATTTTCATAAAAAATATCGTTTTTCACCAGTTTTGTTCCGTAAAGATAACAATAAGATAACAAGGAAAAAAGAAATAAAGAGTAAAACCGGAAAATAGACAGATGAAAGGGGCAAATAAACGGATGCATAGCATTTCTTTTAGACATAAGAACAGAAAGACATAAGAGGAGATGCTTGCCAGATATATGATGTGATATGGGTATGATATGATATGGTACGATATAATATCCTAAAAGCAAAGAAAGAAAGATACTTCACAAGTATAAAAATAATCCCCACTAAAAATCTATTGACCCCAAGAAAACAAGCAAAACAAAACAAAGCAAGCAAAACAAGGCAAGTATAAGGCAAGGCAGACAAAATAGTCCAAAAACAAGAAAGTCCCTGCATCTTCCGATACAAGGGCTTCTCTCTCTAAAAAAACGGCGACTACCTACTCTCCCACTGTTACGCAGTACCATCGGCGTGACTGAGCTTAACTTCTCTGTTCGGAATGGGAAGAGGTGGAACCTCAGTGCTATAGTCACCTGAATAAGGTCGACATGATGTAAAAAGTAAAGAACAACCGGTAATGAAACCGGTAAACTGAACGTATATACCACCCATACATGGCAAGACCAAAAGTGAACGGGCAATTAGTAATGCTCGGCTATGACATCGCTGCCTGTACACCTGCATCCTA
>ERZ894203.233-NODE-233-length-54912-cov-22.079188_pt1 | contig 54912 bp, 47 predicted proteins | sample MGYA00380286_ERZ894203 | MGnify/ENA primary metagenome ERZ894203 (study PRJEB32331, sample SAMN06328484) | human gut metagenome | biome: human gut microbiome; feature: stool | host: Homo sapiens | collected 2014-02-06 ... | reverse complement strand
TAGAGCATAACCTTGCCAAGGTTAGGGTCGCGAGTTCGAGTCTCGTTTTCCGCTCGGTCAATTTGTTGAGAGGTCAGTTACACTGGTTTCTCTTTTTTTGTGTCTTTTTCTTTCTGCTTTTTTCCGATTTTATTTTGTGTTGAAAGGATGTAATTATATATTTGTCCCCGAATTTTTATACGGTAAAAAGATAGTTATGGAAACTTATGACATTTATTTTTCTGACGGTCGTTTGAGCGACAACAAAGGATTTGCTATCCGTTCGTCGGAAAAGGCCATTCACATGGCCGAAGACATGCTGGTAAAGGGAAACACGTATATCGACGATTATGCGGGCGGAACAATATCGGTTGTGAGTTCGGAGGGAAAGACCGTGTGGAGCAGGCCGATTCCGAAAAAGTGAGGTTGCTGGCTGCTCGTGGCCGGTTTTATATTCAAATAATCAAAATATAATATATTATGTTCTCGGGAATAGTAGAAGAATACGCTGAAGTAGTAAAGATTGTAAAGGAGCAGGAAAACCTGCATCTTACGTTGAAATGTTCGTTTGTGGATGAATTGAAGATTGACCAGAGTGTTTCTCACAACGGGGTGTGCCTGACTGTGGTCTGCATTCAGGACGGCACGTATACGGTGACTGCCATGAAAGAAACCATCGAGCGTTCGAATATCGGTCTGCTGAAGGTGGGCGATAAGGTGAATGTGGAACGAAGCATGATGATGAACGGCCGTCTGGACGGACACATCGTGCAGGGGCATGTGGATCAGACGGCGACCTGCATTGCCAAGGAGGATGCGGAAGGAAGCTGGTATTACACTTTCCGGTATGAGTTTGACCGGGAAATGGCAAAGCGCGGTTATTTCACCGTTGACAAGGGTTCGGTAACCGTGAACGGGGTGAGCCTGACCGTGTGCAATCCGACAGAGGATACTTTTCAGGTGGCTATAATTCCCTATACTTATGAGCATACGAATTTCCATACGTTGGAAGTGGGGAGTGTGGTCAACATTGAGTTTGACATCATCGGCAAGTATCTGAGCCGGATGATGCAGCTGACAAAATAAGGGCCGCAGGTTTGTGCGGTTGGGCTGAAAGGCCTGCAGGAGTTTATCCTACAGGTCTTTCAGCAATACCTTGCAGGTTTTTGAATAATATTCGTTTCTTGATTCCGTCAGGATTTTCCATTCGCTGCTGAACACTTTGTCCTTGTCTATCTTGAAATTCTCAGAGCCTTTTGTATAGAGCCGGTTCAGCACCATTCCCACGCTCAGCTGGTTGATGTCTATCGAAGGCTGGTAGACCGTTTCTTCGCTTTTCTTGTCGTTTGCCACTTCATGGATGATTCCGGTTTCTTGCAGGAGGTAGAGGATTTTTCGGGTCAGCCGCAGAGGAATCTGGTTTTCTTCCGAAAGCTGGATGGCTGTATATGGCGGCTCGTTCTTTTCGAAGCGCTTGGTGATGAGCGACATGATCAGAATCACGATGAAGTCGCGGTAGCGCAGGCTGATGTTGCGCGTGTCTTGTTCAAAGTTGAAGCTTTTGATGTTCTGCCCCGCATAAGTGAGTTCGGCGCCGAAAAGGCAGATGGTCCATGAGATGTGCAGCCAGAGGAGAAAGAGAGGAAGGGCCGCGAAGCTTCCGTAGATGGCGTTGTATTTCGATACCCACAGCTGGCTGTTGATATAGAGGTACTGAAACGCCTGAAAGGCGGTTCCGGCGATGATTCCGGCAACCAGCGCATGCTTGAACCTTACTTTTGTGTTGGGCATGAACACGTAAAGCCCCGTAAACATGAACCACGTAAATATATAAGGTATAAGCCGTATGAGAAACTGGAATATGGGAGCCAGCAGGGCAAAGTCTTCCATTTCTTTCAATGTCGTGGTGGTGAAGATGGAGAGTCCCGCCGAAACGACGATGAGGATCGGTGCCAGCAGTATCATTGAAAAAAAGTCGGTGATCTGCCGGTAAACCGAGCGCTGGCGTTTCACCTCCCAGATGCGGTTGAAGGTGATTTCGATTTCCATCACCAGATTGATCACCGTCCAGAAGAGCAAGACAAGTCCGAAGCCCAGGAATACGCCGCTTTTGGTTTGCGCCAGATAAGATTGTGTGAACGAAAGGATGGCTTCCGCCGCTTCCGGGCTTCCTCCGAAGTTGCTTTTGATCTGCTCTTCCATGACATTGTCGAACCCGAATCCGCGCGCGATGGCGAACAGCACGGCCAGAATCGGCACGATGGCAAGCAGGGTGCTGTAGGTAAGGGCCGAAGCCTTGTTGATAAGCCGGTCGTTGGCGAACCGGGTTATACAGATGTATACGGTCTTGATGATGTTGTAGAGTGCGTATGTGCTTTTTGTCACTTCGCTTTCCGTGATGCGCCAGATGTCATACGTCAGGAATCTCCAGATTTGGGCGATTTTCATTTTTCCGATACGTTTGGGTATTTTTCATAAAAAAAGAAGCAGACGGCCTGTAAGCCGGGTTCTGTCACCCTGCAAGCAGGGGCGTCTGTCATTTATCTACGCCTGCCGTCACCGGCAGGCTCCAGCGGTCTACCCTCCGACGTGGGGCGAGCAACCCTCGTTGATGCCGGTTTACATGACCTTACAACTCCTAAGATGCACAGCCCGCACATCGCTGTGCGGCTGGTGGGCTCTTACCCCGCCTTCTCACCCTTACCTCCCGGTTAGGAGGCGGTTGTTTTCTTCTGCATTACTCCGCCCTCGCGGACAGCTTTCTGTTAGGAAGTAGGATGCTCTGCGTTGCCCGGACTTTCCTCTTCTGCCGTAAAGGCATCAGCGACAGACCGGCCGACTGCTTCTTTGATTCTGCAAAGGTACGCAAATAAAACGAATCGCGGGCCTGACGGATGAAAAATATTTGCTGCGGCTGCGTGCTTCAGAATATCGGCTTCTGAACTTCAGACGACATCGTGGTTTCTGCAAACGACGCTGTGGTTTCTGCAAACAACGCTGTGGTTTCTGTAAACGACATCGTGGTTTATAGAATGTGTTCCGGATGTCCGTCTTTTCTCAGGTATTGTGCCGATTTGTCAGACGGGGCAAAAATGACTGATAACGAATGTAAATTTGGCAGAATTGGCAGTTAACTGCGGTTAATCGCTTTGCGGCCTCTGTTAAAAGACAGAAAAAAGAGGCAATCAGGAGTACAACCGTATGGATTTTGTTCTACTTTAGCAAATGAAAAGTTAAAAGACTGACTAAATTAACATTTTAAACAGAATAAAAGTATGAAAACAACAACTAAATTCGCGATAGGTGCTGCGGCCGTAATTGCTGTCAGCGCAGGAGTGGCTGGAGTGACGGCATACGCTGTGATGCAGAAGAACACTTCGGCAAACGCTTCGTTTTACCAGGCTTTCGATGCGGCGATGCCGCTGCGCACGGCTGCGCTGGATGCTTCGAGCATGCAGCCTGTTGATCTGACAAAGGCCGCCGAAAGTTCTTTGAACTCGGTGGTGCACATCATGGCTGTTCAGCGAAGCAAGACGCAGGTGGTTGAGTCCCAGCCGGACATCTTCGACTTCTTTTTCGGTGACGGACGCGGACGCCAGCGTCAGATCCAGACTCCGGAGCAGCGCGGTTTCGGCTCGGGGGTAATCATCTCGAAAGACGGTTACATCGTTACGAACAATCACGTGATTGACGGGGCTGATGAAATCAACGTGAAGCTGCATGACGGCCGTGAGATGAAGGGGCGTGTGATCGGTACGGACGCAACAACCGACTTGGCTCTGGTCAAGATTGAGGGTGATGACTTCCCTGCCATTCCGGTCGGGAACTCTGATAACCTGAAGGTTGGCGAATGGGTGCTTGCCGTGGGTAATCCGTTCAATTTGGGATCTACTGTAACCGCAGGTGTGGTAAGTGCGAAAGCGCGCGGACTGGGTGCAAACGATGTGGAGTCTTTCATTCAGACTGATGCGGCTATCAATCAGGGAAACAGTGGAGGTGCGCTGGTCAATGCGCGCGGCGAGCTGATAGGCATCAACGCCATGCTGTATTCGCCTACGGGCGCTTATTCGGGTTACGGATTTGCAATACCGACAAGCATCATGACCAAGGTGGTGACCGATTTGAAGCAGTATGGAACTGTTCAGCGTGCGCTGTTGGGCATTGCCGGACGTGACATGGGCAAGGAAAGCTATCCGGATGAAATCCGCAAGGAACAGAAGGAACTGGGTATCGGCTATGGCGTTCAGGTAGTAGAAGTGCAGGAAGAAGGTTCGGCCGCGGGCATACTGAAGAAAAACGATGTGATCATTGCCCTCGACGGCAAGAAGATTGAAACAATGGCCAGCCTGCAAGGTATTCTTGCCGAGAAGCGTCCGGGCGATAAAGTGAAGGTAAAAGTGTTCAGAGAGCGGAATGACAAGGAATTTACGATTACGCTGAAGAACGCTCAGGGCAATACAAAGGTTGTAAAGAAAGCTGACATGCAGATTCTGGGCGCTGCCTTCCGTGCAGTTCCTGACGAACTCAAGCGTCAGTTGAACTTGGGATACGGTGTCCAGGTGACCGGAGTGAGCGACGGACGCATGAAAGAGAGCGGCATCCGTAAAGGATTCATCATATTGAAGGCAAACGGACAGCAGTTGCGTACGGTTGAAGACTTGGAAGAAGTGATGAAGCAGGCTTCTCAGTCGCCCGACCAGGTATTGTTCATGACGGGTGTCTATCCGTCAGGCAAACGTGCCAACTATGCCGTTGACCTGTCGCAGGGCGAATGACAATCGGAAGGTAAAATAGAGGATAACAGCTTCCTCCTTTGAGGGAAAACAGGCGAAGGCGTGCATGTGGTGACAGCTCACGGCACGCCTTCTGCTGCAATATATGGGAAGGCACGGAGTTTGCAGAAGGGAAACGGCAGCTTTTTTGTGAAAAGTTTGGAAAAACTTTTGAAATAAGTCTTCCCGTTGATGAAAAAATTGTATCTTTGTACCCAAATCGTTTTATATAGAATGAGACAATTAAAGATTACCAAAAGTATCACTAACCGAGAGAGCGCATCTCTGGACAAGTACTTGCAGGAAATTGGTCGTGAAGATTTGATTACTGTAGAGGAGGAGGTAGAACTCGCTCAGCGTATCCGTAAAGGAGATCGTGTAGCATTGGAAAAACTTACGCGCGCAAACTTGCGTTTCGTCGTATCAGTAGCCAAACAGTATCAGAATCAGGGACTCAGCTTGCCTGACTTGATCAACGAAGGTAACCTTGGGCTGATTAAAGCCGCTGAAAAATTTGATGAAACCCGTGGGTTCAAGTTTATCAGTTATGCGGTATGGTGGATCCGCCAGTCTATCTTGCAGGCTCTGGCAGAGCAGTCGCGCATTGTGCGTCTGCCTTTGAACCAGGTAGGCTCGTTGAACAAGATCAGCAAGGCTTTCTCCAAGTTCGAGCAGGAAAATGAGCGTCGTCCGTCGCCTGAAGAGTTGGCCGACGAGCTGGAGATTCCGGTAGACAAGATCTCGGATACCCTGAAGGTGTCCGGCCGTCACATTTCGGTTGACGCTCCTTTTGTGGAAGGAGAAGACAACAGTCTGCTGGATGTGCTTGTAAACGACGATTCTCCGATGGCAGACCGTTCCTTGGTTAATGAATCACTTTCGAAGGAAATCGACAGAGCGCTTTCTACGCTGACCGAAAGGGAGAAGGAGATCATCCAGATGTTTTTCGGTATCAACACGCAGGAAATGACGTTGGAAGAAATCGGCGACAAATTCGGGCTCACACGTGAGCGTGTCCGCCAGATTAAGGAAAAAGCTATCAGAAGGTTAAGACAAAATTCTCGTAGCAAGCTGCTCAAGTCTTATTTGGGATAAGAAAGGTTCGGTTTCCGAAAAGGAATGGAGGAGGGTGCATCAAATTCATGTTCTGATGCACTCTCCTTTTATTTTGTTAATTTTCATTCCATGTTTCGGTATTTATGCATGAAATGCTTACTTTTGTAACCTGTTTTTAAATGAATTGAACTATGCGTTATACAAAGTTTCTTTGTTTCTTCTTCATGGCCTTGCTGGCAGTGTCTGCCGTAGGAAAGCAGCCGAAGGATAAGAAAAAATATGGGGTTTATCTTGCCGGAGTGTCGGCGTCGTTCACTGATTCGCTTGTCTATTTTACAGATATTCAGTATCTGGACAGTGCTTCTGTCGACGGAAACGGAATGCTGGTGAACCGTGCGGCCTACAGCATTCAGCTGAAAGACTATCTTGAACAGAAACAGGGAGGAAAAAACCGCACCTGCTTCATGTTCTTCAACAGAAAGCAGAAAAGCCTGCAAAAAGAAATTGCCAAGCTGAAGGAAAACTACAAGAAAGGGAATTCGCTTGTGATTCTGGGAGTGGATCCTGAATTCAAATTTGAAAAGCCTGATTGGGAATGGTGAAGCTGAAGGTCTGGTCTGTCTTGTGTGTCTTGCTGGCAGGAGCGCTGACTTTCTCTTGCTCGAATGAAATTCCGGAAGGCAAGCCTGTGATGCGGAAGGGGCGCACGGTGCTGGCTTATCTGGTGGCAAACAATAACCTGAACACTTATTTGGAGGACAATGTCGTATGGATGTATGAAGCCTTGTCGTCCATGACAGATACTTGTACGCTGCTGGTTTATTACCGTCCCCGTTCAAACGATGCGACTTTCGACGGTCCGACGCTGATGGAGTTTGTGAGTGACGGAAGCGGAAATGTGAACGGACTGCCTTCGCCGGGCGAAAATGTCAGTTTTGACGAGGTGGTTGAGATTGCCAGAAAGAAAGTGTATCCTTCAGACAATTCGTATGTGGCTGTCGATCCTCAGGTGATGCGCCAGGTGTTTCTGGACATGCAGGAAGCCGCTCCTTCCGAAAGCTACGGACTGATTTTCGGCTCTCATGCTTCAAGCTGGATAAAAGGAGGGAAGACGGTGCAGTCGAAAGCATTCGGTGACGACAATGGCTACAGCATCAATCTTCCGGAACTGGCGGATGTGCTTCTTTCCAGCTTTTCGCAGAAACTTGATTTTCTTCTTTTCGATGCCTGCATGATGGGCACCGCAGAGGTGGCTTATGAATTGCGTGAAGCGACTGATTATCTTATCGGATCGGTGATGGAAACATCTGTTTTGGGTTTTCCTTACCATCGGGTGCTGCCTTATCTTTACGGTGCAGCTTCCGGATTTTCTCAGGTTTGCACTGATTTTATTTCGTTTAACAAAGAAAACAATGCGTGGGGTACATGCGCATTGGTCGACTGTTCCAAGGCTGCGGGATTGGCGAATGCCGTGGGTGCAGGGCTGGAAACATACAAGTCGGAACTTTCGGATCTGGATTACGAAAATGACATACAGCAGTATGGAGTGAAGAGCTATAAGAATTTCTCTTTTGATGTCGGTGATTTTTTCCGTGTGCTGAACAGCGGGCAGATACCCGAAAACATTCAGTCGGCTCTCAATGAAGCTGTTGCGGCAAAAGCCTGCCTCTCGGGGGCCGCGTATGAATTTGAAGGCGTGACGGTTGACGAAAACCGTTTCTGCGGCATCGGCATGTACTTCCCCGACCGTGGAATCAAGGATTCATGGGATGAATATTATCGTGCTTCGATAGCCTGGTACCAGGCCGCAGGGTGGGAGCGTTACCTTCCTTCCGCATCCGAATAAAAACGGACACTCTTTTTATTTTTGTGAACTTTGCGTATCTTCATGCTGTTTTATGGAAAAAAGGAGATATGCTATGTGGAATATAATCAAAGAACTTAAACGGAAAGACCACCAGCGTTATCTGGGAGGTCTGGATTTCTTCAAATACATCGGTCCCGGACTGCTGGTCACTGTGGGATTTATTGATCCCGGAAACTGGGCGTCAAATTTCGCTGCAGGATCCGATTTCGGCTATTCGCTGCTCTGGGTGGTCACGTTGTCTACCGTCATGCTTATCGTGTTGCAGCATAATGTGGCGCATCTCGGAATCGTTACCGGCTTGTGCCTGAGTGAGGCTGCCACGCGCTATACGCCCAGATGGGTGTCGCGTCCCATATTGGGAAGTGCGGTGCTGGCATCCGTTTCCACTTCGTTGGCCGAGATACTGGGCGGAGCCATTGCGCTGCAGATGCTTGCCGGAATTCCGATTATGTGGGGAGCCATCCTGACCACGGTGCTTGTGGTAATCCTGCTTTTCACCAACTCATACAAGCGGATCGAGCGTTCCATCATCGGCTTTGTGTCAGTTATCGGACTTTCATTTCTTTACGAATTGTTTTTGGTTGATATCGACTGGCCGGCAGCTGCCCGTTCGTGGGTAATTCCGAGCATTCCCGAAGGAAGCCTGCTGATTATCATGAGTGTGCTGGGGGCTGTTGTGATGCCTCACAATCTTTTTCTTCATTCGGAGGTGGTGCAGAGCCGCGAGTATAACAAGCGGGATGACAGTTCCATCCGCCGCTTGCTGAAATATGAATTTTATGATACCCTCTTTTCGATGGGAGTGGGGTGGGCCATCAACAGTGCGATGATTCTGCTTGCCGCATCCGCTTTCTTTGCCGGCGGTGTGCAGGTGGAAGAATTGCAGCAGGCGAAGTCGCTGCTTGACCCTCTGTTGGGAAGTCAGGCCGGCACAGTCTTCGCTTTGGCTCTCCTGATGGCGGGACTGTCGTCGACCGTGACCAGCGGAATGGCTGCCGGTTCCATCTTTGCCGGAATGTTCGGCGAGTCTTACCATATAAAGGACATCCATTCGCGCGCTGGCATTCTGATTTCGTTGGGAGTGGCGCTGCTGGTCATCTTCTTTATCGGAAATCCCTTTAAAGGACTGATCATTTCGCAGATGGTACTGAGTGTCCAGCTGCCTTTTACGGTCTTTCTTCAGGTGGGCCTCACTTCATCCAGACGGGTGATGGGCGAATATGCCAATTCCCGCTGGAGTACGTTTGTGCTTTATGCGATTGCGGTTGTCGTTTCGGTGCTGAACATCATGCTGCTGTTCAGCTGATTCCGGATGTGGAGGCCGTATTTTTCATCCTTGTGCGGAAGTGATAGGCCAGCATCAGTACGGCTGCTATGAAGGCGAAGAAATCAGATACGGGCATACTGAGCCACACTCCGTTCAGTTCATACCAATGCGGGAACAGTGCCAGGCAGGGGAGCAGGAAAAGCAGCTGGCGGGTAAGCGAAAGGAAGATGGATATTTTCGCTTTTCCGATCGACTGGAAGAACTGGGTGATGACGATCTGTGCGCCTACCACCGGGAATGAGGCGATTCCGAAGCGGAGGGCTACGGTAGCCTGCCGGGTCAGTTCATCGTTGGTCGTGAACATTCCGACGAACACGGACGGGAAAAGCTCTCCGACGAGAAAGCCGCAGGTAGTGATGGTCACCGCGGCTGTAATTCCTATTCTGAGCGTCTGTTTCACACGTGCAAAGTGCTGTGCCCCGTAGTTGTATCCGGTGATGGGCTGCATTCCCATCGTGATTCCCATTACAATCATGATGAAGAGCATGACGATACGGTTAAGTATGCCGAATGCGCCGATAGAAAGATCGCCCCCATATTTCAGCAGGCTGTTGTTGATGAAAATCGTGATGCAGCAGGCGCACACGTTCATCACAAAAGGCGACATGCCGATGGCAAACACGTTTTCGATGATGTTTTTCCTCAGCTTGAAGCAGCGTTTCTCAAAACGGATATAACTCTTTTTGCTGAAGAAGTGAGCAAGCACCCAAATCATTCCGATGAATTGGGAAAGTATGGTGGCCAGTGCAGCTCCCCGGATCCCCCAGTCGAACCAGAAGATGAAGATCGGGGCGAAGATGACGTTGCATCCCACGGTCAGCATGGATGAGAGCATGGCCTTCTTCGGGTATCCGGTGGCGCGCATGATGTTGTTGAGTCCGATCATTACGTAAGATATCGGCGTGCCGGCAAGAATCACCTGCATGAAGTCGCGTGCATAGGCGAGCGTGGCCTCGGTGGCTCCGAAGAAGCGCAGAATCGGGTCGAGGAAGATCAGCGAGATTCCTCCGAAGACGATGGCGTTTACCACGCACATCACCGCTACGTTGCCCAGAATGTATTCGGCTCCCCTCCGGTCTTTTTGTCCCAGCCGGATGGATGAGAGGGTTGCTCCGCCCACTCCCACCAGCGTGCTGAAGGCGATGATCAGATTCATCAGCGGAAACGTGATGGCGAGAGCCGAAATCGCCAGCGCTCCCACGCCGTGCCCGATAAAGATACTGTCGATGATGTTGTATAAAGAAGTCAGGGTCATTCCGATGATAGCCGGAATGGAATATTGCCACAGCAATTTCCCGATAGGTGCTTCCCCAAGCACATGCGGATTATTGGTTTCCATTTTTTGTATTCTTTCGTTAAAATTGCGTGGCAAAGTTAGGAAGATGGGCGGATATTTATGAAATTTGCACCGTTAAATCAAACTAAATTAAACTTGAATCACATGGACATGACAAAATGCGCAGCCGCTCTTTTTGATTTTGACGGGGTGGTGATGGATACAGAGTCGCAGTACAGCATCTTTTGGAACGAGGTGGGGAAGAAGTATCATCCCGAACACGAGGAGTTCGGAAAAATCATCAAGGGACAGACTTTGAACCAGATTTACGGCCGTTATTTTGCCGGAATGGAAAAAGAGCAGGCCGAGATAACCGAGGGGCTGAACCGTTTTGAGGAACAGATGAGCTATGAGTATATTCCGGGGGTGGTGGACTTCATGCGCGAACTTCATGCCCATGGAGTGAAGATTGCCATCGTGACCAGCTCGAACGAGAAGAAGATGGCTAACGTATATGCCGTTCATCCGGAGCTGAAGCAGTTGGTCGACCGCATTCTGACCGCAGAAATGTTTGCCCGTTCAAAACCTGCGCCCGACTGTTTCCTTCTCGGTGCGGAGGTTTTCGGAACCGTTCCGGAAAACTGCGTGGTATTCGAAGATTCTTTCCACGGGCTTGAGGCCGGGAATGCGGCGGGAATGACGGTGGTAGGTCTGAGCACCACCAATCCCAAGGAGGCGATAGCCGGCAAATGCGCGCTGGTCATCCCCGATTTCACCGCTTTCAGCTATCCCGAGATGATGGGCCTCCTTTTGCATTAATTGCCCGTTAAAAGTTGTTTATATCAGAGATTTGCCTTACTTTTGTCTGGCTTTTGGGGGAGGGAATCTCTTCCCGGCGTAAAAATGACGGGACATCTTGATGAAGATGACGGGACATTTTAATTGACTTGTTGGGATATTTTGATTGACTTGACGGGTTATTTTCTGAATATGCCGTGATTCCCGTTCGGAAGGTATTATGAACGTTTTTTAATTAAGTGATTTATGGCAGGATATTTGTCGAGTGATGCCCGCAAGGTCACCACTCACCGATTGATTGAAATGAAGCAGCAGGGAGAAAAGATTTCCATGCTGACAGCTTATGATTATACCGTAGCGCAGATTGTAGACGGCGCCGGTATGGATGTGATTCTGGTGGGCGATTCCGCTTCGAACGTGATGGCGGGAAATGCCACTACGCTTCCCATAACCGTCGATCAGATGATTTACCACGGCAGGTCGGTGGCACGCGGCGTGAAGCGTGCGCTGGTTGTTGTGGACATGCCCTTCGGCTCTTATCAGGCTGACCCCTACGAAGGTGTGGCGAATGCCGTGCGGATGATGAAGGAAACGGGTGCCGATGCGCTGAAACTGGAAGGCGGAGAGGAATACAGGGACGTGTTCTCCAGAATAATTGCAGCCGGAGTGCCCGTGATGGGACATTTGGGACTGATGCCCCAGTCCATCAACAAGTACGGGACGTATGGCGTGCGTGCCAAGGATGACGCTGAGGCCGAAAAGCTGGTGCGCGACGCGCATGTGCTTGAAGAAATCGGGTGCTTCGCCCTTGTGCTCGAAAAAGTTCCGGCGGCTCTTGCCGCACGTGTGGCTTCAGAGCTTTCGATTCCCGTGATTGGAATCGGTGCCGGAGGAGGCGTTGACGGACAGGTGCTTGTGGTGGCCGACATGCTGGGCATGACCAAAGGCTTCAGCCCGAAGTTCCTGCGCCGTTACGCAGACCTGAACACGGTGATGACAGATGCCATCGGACATTACGTGGCCGATGTGAAGTCGGGCGATTTTCCCAACGAAACAGAACAGTATTGATTTGAGTGAAGTGTTAAGAGTGGATAGTGAAGAATTTTCTCCCATTCTTGATGCTTCATTCTTCATTTATAAAAGTAGACTCAATGGCGACTAATCACGGCTTGTGGAACCGGAACTTCTGTCTGCTGGTGCTGGCGAACGTGTTCCTTTTCATGTCGGTCTATATGCTGTTTCCAGTCCTTCACGGTTGGATTCAGGCGGCTTTGGAATGCGACGGGCTGCATGCGGCTCTGATAACATCCGTTTTCGGAATCGCCCCATTCCTTTCCGGTCCTTTCAACGCCTATCTGGTGGACCGCTTCAAGCGGAAGCATGTGTGCGTGTACAGCATTCTCCTGTTGTCCGTAATAACGGTGTTCTATGGCTATGTGTCTGATGTCAGGTGGATGATAGCCTGGCTGCTCCTTCAGGGAGCGATGTTCGGAGTAGCCTTGATGTCGATGGGAAGCACGCTGGTCATCGATGTCACTCCCAGCCGTCATCGGGACGGGGCGAATGCCTGCTTCACGTGGGCGGGACTCGTGGGTATGCTGGCCGGAATCGTGCTGGGCATAGAAGGAGGAGGCCCCTTTGTCATTTCGTCCGACGGTGCGTTCATGCTTTCGGCATGTCTTGCGCTTGTGTCGGTAGTGCTGGTTTCCGCGGTACGAGTCTGTTTTCGTGCCCCTTTGGATGTTCCGCTGCTTTCGTTCGACCGCTTCCTGCTGTTCCGCACCTGTCTGTCCGGACTGAACATGATGACCGTACCCGTCATGCTGGGTTTTCTGCTCGGAACGGTAGGCTATGGATATACTCACTTTTATCTTTACATGGGTGCGGGATTTTTTGTATTTTTGCCGGTGAGCCGTTTCATCACGCTGAAAGTGGGCGGACGGTTGCTGAACGGTGCAGGAATGCTGCTGATGCTTGCCTCATTGGGCATACTCGGCTTCCCCGATTTCGGTCACCGTGCGTTCGGATGTGCGGGAGTTCTGGCAGGGCTGGGTTTGGGGCTTTCCCTCTACCAGTTCCTGCGGATGATGATTCTCCTTCCGCTCCATTGCGAACGGGGAACCGGTTATCACACGTTCCAGCTCCTTTGGGGAGTTGGAGTGACGGCCGGCTATTTGCTTTGCCAATGGGAATCCCGGATGAGTGTAGGCAATCCGTTTGTGACGGCTTTTGTCATCGGCGTGGCGGGATTGCTCTTTTACCAGCTCTATGTGCACCGTTATTACATCCGGAAGCTGCAAGACGCAGACATTATTTAACTAACAACCAATAAAGAATATGGCAGACGACAAGAAGATTATCTTTTCGATGGTGGGAGTGAGCAAGTCATTCCAGAACAACAGACAGGTATTGAAAGACATCTACCTATCCTTTTTCTACGGAGCGAAGATCGGTATCATCGGTTTGAACGGTTCGGGAAAGTCTACGTTGCTGAAGATTATCGCCGGACTGGACCAGAACTATCAGGGCGAAGTGGTTTTCTCTCCGGGCTATTCGGTGGGCTATCTGGCTCAGGAACCTCAGCTCGACAATGAAAAGACAGTCAAGGAGGTGGTGATGGAAGGTGTGCAGAGCACCGTGGACGCATTGGCGGAATATGAAGAAATCAACCAGAAGTTCGGGCTTCCGGAATATTATGAAGATCCGGAAAAGATGGATGCGCTTTTCGCCCGCCAGGCCGAACTGCAGGATATCATTGACGCTACAGACGCATGGAACCTGGACAGCAAGCTGGAACGTGCGATGGATGCGCTGCGCTGTCCTCCCGAAGACCAGCCGGTGAAGAACCTTTCGGGAGGTGAACGCCGCCGTGTGGCTTTGTGCCGCCTGCTGCTTCAGAAGCCGGACATCCTTCTGCTGGACGAGCCTACCAACCACCTGGATGCAGAAAGCATCGACTGGCTGGAACAGCATCTGCAGCAGTATGAAGGAACGGTAATCGCCGTGACGCACGACCGTTACTTCCTTGATCACGTGGCCGGATGGATTCTGGAACTCGACCGTGGCGAAGGTATCCCCTGGAAGGGAAACTATTCGAGCTGGCTGGAGCAGAAGACCAAACGCATGGAAATGGAAGAAAAAGTGGCAAGCAAGCGCCGCAAAACGCTGGAACGCGAGCTGGAATGGGTGCGCATGGCTCCCAAGGCCCGTCAGGCAAAGGGTAAGGCCCGTCTGAACTCTTACGACAAGCTGCTGAACGAGGATGTGAAGGAGAAGGAAGAGAAGCTGGAAATCTTCATCCCGAACGGTCCGCGTCTGGGAAACAAGGTTATCGAAGCCAAGCATGTGGCGAAGGCTTATGGCGACAAGCTGCTGTTTGACGACCTCAACTTCATGCTTCCTCCCAACGGCATCGTGGGTGTTATCGGCCCGAACGGTGCGGGCAAGACGACGCTGTTCCGCCTGATTATGGGACTTGAAAAGCCGGACAGGGGAGAGTTTGAAGTGGGCGAAACGGTGAAGGTTGCCTATGTTGACCAGCAGCATAAGGATATCGACCCGAACAAGACTGTCTATCAGGTGATCAGCGGCGGAAACGAACTGCTCCGTATGGGTAACCGCGACATCAATGCGCGTGCCTATCTGAGCCGTTTCAACTTCTCCGGCTCCGATCAGGAAAAGCTCTGCGGCATGCTTTCGGGAGGTGAACGCAACCGTCTGCATCTGGCCATGGCGCTGAAGGAGGAAGGAAACGTGCTGCTGCTCGATGAGCCGACCAACGACATTGACGTTAACACCCTCCGTGCGCTGGAAGAAGGCTTGGAAGACTTTGCGGGCTGTGCGGTGGTTATCAGCCACGACCGCTGGTTCCTCGACCGTATCTGTACGCATATCCTTGCGTTCGAGGGCAACAGCGAGGTGTTCTATTTTGAAGGATCGTACACCGAATACGAAGAGAACAAGATGAAGCGCATGGGCAACGTAGAGCCGAAGCGTGTGCGTTATCGCAAGCTGATGGAAGACTGATTTTTTTCTTTAATAGGGCAGGGGCGTGTTGCGACTCTGCCTTTTTTGTTTTTATTTTTCCCTTTATGAAGTTATTTCTGTTCATTCTACTGTTTGTGATGTCCGGTATCTGTCTGTCCTGCCAGCATATTCCTTTGTCGTGTGGAACGGAAAGCGGTTCTGCTTTTTGCCTTGATTCCGGCAGATTGTTTCTGGAAAGAAGAATATATGATTCCGCGTCTTTTTATTTGAGTAAGGCTCTGCTTACGGAGGATGTCCGGGTAAAAGCGTCTGCATACCGTTCGCTGGCACGTCTGAAAGAGGAAGAGGGCGATCTGTCAGCGGCTCTTCGGTGTATGGAAGCTTATGCGGATTTGCAGGATTCGTTGGGTATGGGAGTGGAGGGTTCTCAGTTCCGTGAGCGGCGGATATGGACGAACCGTATAGCCGGTATCGTGATATTGGCTTTTCTCTTGGTGTTCGCTACAATCAAGTCGTTGAAACTCGAATCGAAAATTCGGGAAGGGGAACTTCTTCGGAGAGGAAAGCGTATCAAACATTTGGAGGATGAGAAGAAGAGCCTGAAAGAAGAACTGTTTGAGCAGACGGACATTTGCAGGAGAGTGAAAGAATTGGCAGCCCAAAAAGATATACACGAGAAAGACCGCAAGGTGTTGTCTAATGCCGGGCGTGAGGAATTGAAGTCTGTTCTTTTTGACATCCATCGTGACTACATATCGGAACTGAAGGAGAAATATCTCCGTCTGACCGAAGATGATCTGCTTTACTTGTGCTTGCTGCAGGCGGGACTGGATTCCCTGACTATTGCCCTTTGCTTGGGATTCACCAATACGCAGCCCGTGAACCAGCGGAAGTATCGTCTGAAAGAGAAAATGAAGTCATAAAAGTGTCTTTGTTATAGGTGTTGATTGTTACCTATTGATAATCAATGGTATATATTTTTGTGATGTTATAGTTGTTTCTTGTTTGTTTCGTTGCGATGTGCTACTTTTGTTTCAAGCCTAAGCTAAGAACTGATCAGGAAAGACGGGCGATGTGAAATTAAAACCTTAAGATTATGAAGAAGTATTTTGTTTTAGCGTATTGCTTTGTTTGTGCATTGTTGGTGTCCTGTCAACAGGAAGAAAATGGAGTTGTAGTGACGGATTCTTCTTCGGAAGAAGTGTGTGAAATAGGTTTTTATCATAATGAAATATTAAAGAATTTCATTGAGATAAGGCAACAGCCTCATAGTAGAGCGATAAGTGATAAGGCGGAAGAGTTCAAACAGTTGATGGCAGATTATGGGGTGGCTGTACGTCAGGCGTATAAGAACGATCCTCCCAGTAGTAATTTGGATCAATGGGTTGGAGAAGTCTTAAGAGTATCATTGACAGCGAAACAAATAAATATAGTTAAATAGTTAATAGTATTATATATGATAATATGACATGTGGGGAAGCCATATATAGTGAATATAAGAATGCGATGCCGCAAGTAGTAGAAGATTATATGGCAGAAATAGGTGAAATAATTGAAAGATATGGTGGAACTACAGCTTGCGAAAATAAATTGACTTTACTGCATGTGCAATATTATAAGGCAGCGGAATCAGAATATAAACAATTAATTACTTGGATTGGTAATGTTGCAGAAGGTTCTTATGATTATTGGAATGAAGATTATAAAAATTGGAATCCTCGATTGTCTGGACGTTTTTGGGATGAAACATTAAGAATCGGAACTCCAATAGTGTTAGCTGATATGAGTGGTGTGGCAGAATATTTCTTTAAATATAGGTGGGGAATGATATTGGGACCTATATCATGGAAAGTAGGTGCGGCATACGCTGCAGCTAGTAGTATTTTTGCAGGTGCTACTACATTAATAAACGAGATTAATTCTCGTAATGGCGGGTTGTCTTATTATATAGAGGATGTGTCTTTTCATGAAATTTATGAGATCTATTTACAGCGGAAAGAAGAATTGGGAATATGACCATTAGAAAGATTTTGATTGTTATCGGGCAAAACATAGTTGTGTTTATCATGGATGTTGCTATTGCTCTTATTGTTTTTCCAGACAAAAGTTGGATGTTTCAATTGGGATATGCGGTAGCTTTCTTTATTGTCGGACAGATACTTACATTTTGTTTTAACCGTAGATACAGAAATAAAATGAAAGATGATGGTGTAACCCGGTGATAGAATTAGGGTTATGATTAAAAAGATTTGGAGAATCTTTTGGTAGCTTATACTCTGGATTGTCATAAGTTATGCGCTGGCTCTAATTTTCTATTGCATCCACCGATTGAAACTTGTAATATTGTGGACTGTTTGTTCAGCGATTCTGGCCGTTTATTTTGACCGGAAGAACAAAAGAGAGCCAACGACAAAAGAAAAGTGGACATCAAATCCGATGATGCCCACTTTTCTGTTATTATTAAGTCTGTGTTTATCAGAAAGTCAGTCTTACGCCCACTTGTGCGTGCCAGCGTGAAGCTATATCATTCTTCTCGATTTCTGCTCTGTTGTATGAATACGCAGGAGTTCTTTCTCCGTTTTCTGTTGTTGTCATGTATTCTACAGAAATCGGCGACAAATTATAGGCTGAGCTGTAGCTTGCTCCCCATTTCTTGTTCAGCATATTGGCAAAGTTGATTATGTCGAAAGTCAGTTCCAGCTTGCCCGCACCCTTGATGTTATAAATGGTCTGAGCCAGATGCAGATCGATTTCGTGTTCCCATTTGCTCAGGTTTGAGTTGCGTTCTGCATATTGTCCGCGGTGATTCTTGGCATAACTGTCGTTTGCAATCCACTCCTTGAAGGCTTGGCGGCTTTCTTCTGCCGTCATGCTCAGTGCTTCTCCGTCTTTGTCAACGCCGGTGAAGATCATCTTGTCTATTTCTGCGTCAGTCGGGATGTAGAGGAGAGAGTTTCCGGAGAAGCCGTCACCGTTGAAGTCCTGAACTTCGTTCATAGTCAGGCAATATCTGCCTCCCGAGAAACCGTTGTAGATGACAGCGACAGTTGTACTCATCCAGTTGTTCCAGTATTTCGGGCTGGTGTAAGAAGCCTGAATCATTACGCGGTGAGGGATGTCAAACTTGGAGAATCCCAGTTCGTTGTCAGAGTTGGTATCGCGCGAATAGTTGTATTTCCAGTTAGAGTATGCTACAGAACTTGTACCGTCGTTTACAGACTTCGCGTGTCCGAAAGTGTAGGAAGCCGACAGGTCAAGACCGAAGTTGAAGCTCTTTTCCAGCATGGCCGATACAGCATACGTATATCCCTTGTTTGTATTCTTCAGATTGATGATGCTGTAATAGTCGCTTCGCTCGTTGCTGTAGCGCGGAGCAGAAGACGCTTCCACACCGGGAACGGCATACACTTTTTCTCCATTGTTCGTGATGGCCAGGTTCTCAAAGAACACATTGTTCATTGTTTTTGAATAGATACCTTCCAAAGTGAGTTTCACATCTCCCGGGAGCTGCTGTTCCAAAGCCAGGTTTGCACGGAATACTTGCGGGTATTTGAAATCCTTGTCTACTGTAACGATGTCCGGACGTGATGCAGAACCTTTCTGTGAATTGGCAGCAGCCATCGGGTCGTGTGCGTAGTCGCCCAATTTCGGAGCCGTGTTCGTATAGTTCTTGTCTGCGTCCTGCGGCGAAATGGTTGTTCCCTTACTTTCCATGCCGGTGTTGTTGAAAGCATTCGACAGCCATACGAACGGTACACGGCCCGTAAAGATTCCCACTCCTCCTCTCAGCAGCGTGTTATGAGAATCATTCAGGAACCAGCGGAAACCTACGCGCGGAGAGAACAGCACCTTTGCGCTCGGGTTCTGGCCGACACGCACATCAAATCCTTTTTGTGCCGCATAGTCATTGAAGGTCGGGTTTTCTGTAGGTTCGTTGAAAACAACCGGTATATCTATGCGCAAGCCATAAGTCAGGTTGAAGTTGTTGTTGACATCCCATTTGTCTTGAGCGTAGAAACCGAACTGGCCTGCTTTCATGGCCGGGGCCCAGCGGGTATCTCCTCCGGTCAGTGTCGGGTCGGTATACTTATATGAAAACTGATAAGGTTCGTCGTTCAGGAACAGGTCGAGGCTGTTGTAGTACCAGGATCCGTTTATTGCCTGAATAAACAGATTCTTCATCCGGTATATTTCGTTGTGCGTACCGAATGTCAGCGTATGGTCGCCAAGATACCATGAGAGATTGTCCTCAAATGTATAAATGTCCTGATCCAGGTAGTTGGCTCCTGAAGAATATTCGGTACCGATATTGGCCGTGATTCTGGTTTTTCCGTCTGCGGCATAGATATTCTTTATCTGTACGGTAGGACCTTGGTAAGCTGTTTCGCGGTGGTCACGGATAAAGCTGGCCGAGGCACGGAGCTCGTTGTAGAGATTTTGTCCGAGGTGAGAATTCAGTTCGGCAACGACAGAGTTGGTCTTGTTGTTCATGCGGTATCCGCTGTTGTTGAACATATAGCTTGTCGCGCTCACTCCGTAATTGTCGTCATACGAATTGTTGTGCTGGTAGCGGATAGCCAGTTTATGGTTCTGGTTGATGTTCCAGTCGACACGTGCCAGTAATCCGAACGATTTGTTGTCAACGTTCCGTTGCCCGTATCCTTCGCTGAATCCTGTCAGCTCCTGGTATTTCTGTGCAATTTTCTGTGCGTCGCTGGCAGTGAGGTAATTGTTTGTATATCCCGGATAGATGCTTGAAGGGTAAGATTCCTTCTTTCCTTCTGCACTCACGAAGTAGAACAGCTTGTCTTTGATGATGGCTCCACCCAGTGTTCCTCCGTACGTGCGGGTATATTGCTGTCCCATCGGAGATTTCTCGTAGCCGCGGATGGCACTGTACTTGCCGTACATGTTCTGATTGTTGAAGTAGGTATAGGCCGATCCGTGTGTGGTGTTTGTTCCCTGCTTCGTGATGGCATTGATTCCACCGCCGGTAAATCCGCTCTGCCGCACGTCGAACGGAGCGACTACTACCTGGATTTCCTGGATGGCATCCATTGAGATCGGGTTGGCTCCTGTCTGGCCTCCGTTTGTTCCGGAAGCCGCAAGTCCGAACACGTCGTTGCTTACCGTACCGTCAATCTGGAAACTGTTGTATCGGTTATTCGAACCGGCGAATGTGATGCCTCCGTTTTTTGATGTCATGGCCATCGGCATATTCTTTACGATGTCATAAACATTGCGGTCTACCGTCGGCGTATTTTCGATGGAAGACGTTGAGAAGTTCTTTGAAGCTCCTCCGTTCGGTCTTGCATCAGCCACCACCACAACTTCATCAAGCAGTTCGGAAGCCGGTTTCATATCTCCGTTCAGGGAGAATGTATTTCCCAGTTCAAGATAGATGCCTGTATAGGTTGCTTTCTGATAGCCGATGTAGGTGATTTCTACCTTGTACGGTCCGCCGGTACGCATACCTTGAATCGTGTAACGTCCGTCAATGTTGGTGACGGCTCCATAGAGAGTACCTGATGGTTCATGCACGGCTGTCACTGTGGCACCGATAACAGGCTCGTTCATTTCGTCGATGATTTTTCCGCTGATGGCAGATGTAGTTACTTGCGCACTTGCGGCAATAGTCAGGGCTGATGCCATTACCGTCGCGGAGAAGACTTTGATTTGTTGTACCATAAAAATAAATTGTTAGTAAAAGCTATTTTTAGTTTCTATCCAGTAGTTTTCTGATTGGTAGTCTTTCGTTTAGTTTTTATCGGTTTCTTGTTTGTCTTTTCTGGTGCAAATTTAGGAATAATAAACAAAAAGTCGTTGCTTTTTGTAAATTTGTTGCAAAAATATTTTGCCGGGTTCGGAACAGACATGTGTTTGTAACCGGATTTTTTCATAAATGTAATCTGGGGAAGGAAGAGTTTCGTTTTTCTCCGTATTTTTGCATCAGAAAACTAAAAGTGAAAATGAAACAAAAATTGGTTGAGAATGGCGGTGTCCCCGCTTCATTGCTTTGGCTGCTTGCCGTGATTGCGGCACTGTCTGTCGCAAATCTGTATTACAACCAGCCTTTGCTGAACCGTATAAGCGCTGATCTGGGTGTGTCGGAGTTTACGGCGAACCTTATTCCGATGACTACACAAATCGGGTACGCCTTGGGCTTGTTGTTCATCATTCCTTTGGGTGACCTTTATAGCCGGCGGAAAATCATAGTCGTCAATTTTTTGCTGCTGACTGCGGCAACTTGCTGCATAGCGATTTCTCCCGGCATCCATTATATATTGGCGGCTTCGCTGGTCACCGGAGTCTGTTCGGTCATACCGCAGATATTTATTCCGCTGGTGTCGCAGTTCTCGGTTCCGCAGAACAAGGCGCGCAATGTGGGGCTTATGCTTAGCGGACTGTTGACCGGCATTCTGGGCTCCCGTGTTGTCAGCGGTATTGTCGGAGAGTATTTCGGATGGCGTACCATGTATTATGTGGCTGCCGTCATTATGTTTCTGTGCATCTTTGTCATCCTGCGTGCCTTGCCTGATATGCCTTCCAATTTCAAGGGAACTTATGCCGGACTGATGAAGTCGCTCGGAACGCTCTATGCCGCCAGGCCTACGCTGCGGCTCGTGTCTGTCCGGGCGGGCCTCTGTTTCGGCAGTTTCCTGGCTTTGTGGGCTTGTCTGGCTTTCAAGCTGAGCGGCGAGCCTTTTCACGCGGGCAACAATGTTATCGGCATGCTTGGTCTTTGCGGCATAGCTGGTGCGTTGACAGCGTCGGTTGTGGGAGCTTACGTCCGCAGGATGGGCGTCCGTTTCTTCAATTATCTGGGAGCTTCGCTGATGATTCTTGCATGGGTGTTCATGTACTTTCTTCAGGATTGTTACGCCGGATATATTGTTGGAATTGTCGTGATTGATATCGGTATGCAATGTGTCCAAATCAGCAATCAGACTTGTGCGCTTTCGCTTGACATGCATGCGTCCAACCGCATCAACACCATATTCATGACTACTTATTTTGTCGGCGGTGCCTTGGGAACATTGTTTGCCGGAACCTTCTGGCATTCATTCGGTTGGGCGGGCGTAACCTGCACAGGCATTTGTCTGGCCGGCATTTCGTTGGTTATTACTCTATTTACAAAACATTGAACTATAGTGAATTATGAAGAAACAGCACATTTTTCTGAATGACTGGCTTGACATACATCCGTATATCAATGCTCTGCCGTCAGACTTTTATTTTGTGAAACTTGCCAACCGCCTGTTTGAAGAACTGGATGAGCGTACTCCTGAGGATGTCCGTACAAACATTGCTCTCTTTGTGGCAGCGTATCTGGAAGATGTCATATCCGGTTTGGGATTGTGGAATGCTTTTGTCGAAGGGCACCGGCGGCTTTATGGACGCAATCTTCCTTTCTATGATGCAGGTGAGAACTATGAATGCGGCTGCATCAACGTAGAGGATGTGCGTTTCATTATCTGGTATACGTGCCAGAAAAAGATGAAGCGCGGAATTTACCTGGACCCGCTTTCAGTTGAAGTTTCAGCAGAGGCAGACAAGCTGTATGGCATATTGGACGAGGTGTATGATGACGCTCCGGAGAATCCGTTGCTGGAAAATTTCTTTGGAAGCTTTGACGGAAAGGAAGATGCGGTCCGGAAACTGGACTGGCTTTTCGGATTGACTTATCTGACTTGTCCGTCAATGTCTGCATACGTTGATGACATATCTTTTGCTGACAAGCTGATTGTACCTGCAGGGCCGCTGGCCTTGTTCCTCCATGAGTGGATTGACTTGCTGGCGGGCGAAAACAATGCGGTGTGGAAGCAGGTTGAGGGACTTTACTGGAAGGAGCCGGAGGTACCCGAAGATGTCCGTGCAAGAAATGAGGAGATGTACCGTAATTTCGTGGAAGGAACAAACGGCAGACGCATCGTTTATCTGGATGGGTATGACGGCTTGAAAGCCTTTCTGACAGGAGTGCTGAAATGGCCGGACGACGAGGGCCATACATTGCCTCAGATGAAGCAAAGCCGGAACTTTGTGCTGATGGCTGAGCCGGAGAAGGGCATTCTGCTGGCCAAGGATGTGTGCGAATATATCGCTGACCCGTTGAATCCCATATATAACAAGGTAGAGGCTGAGCGCCATGCTTTCCGCTTGCTGGTGGAGGAAACGCTGTGTCCGCCTGACCTTCTGGCTTATTGTATCGGAAACGGCTATCTTTCTGATGCAAGCTATCCCCGCGAGGGAAGGAAAGAGCTTGTGGCCGAGAATGCTGATTTCATCGCCCGTTGTTTCCTGCTGTACTATTATCGCGGTGACTGATGCGGAGCCGGATACGGTTCTTATCCGGTCACATATCTTGCATAGCGGCCGGATATTTTTCGCAACAGGATGACCAGTCCCCAGGATACGAAGAAGGCTATCAGTGCGGCAGCAGGAATCTGGAGTCCTAACGGCACATGCAGGTTACGAACCAGCAGAACGCACGGGCCGGTGAAGAAATAATGAATCATGTAGATGCCGAATCCGCAGACTGTCAGGTTGGCCAATGCAGCCTGTATGCGCTGACTCCGTACTTTTATTTTCTTTCCAAGCATGAACAGTGCGATGCTCATCAGCACCACATTGGGCGAGCAGTAATAGAAAAACAGTTCCATCTGTTCGGGAGTGCAGCTTTCTTGCAGCGTGATATGGCGGAAGCCGAAGAATGTGACGGCAAATCCTGCCGCAAACATCGGGATTCCCCATCCCAGCGTCTTGCCCAAGCTCCAGTCGGCGTGCCGCAGATAATGTCCCAGCAGGAGATAGCCGTTGAATCCGGCAAAGTAGTACAGCATGTGGAACTCATTCCATGAGCAGGCTCCCCAGATATATTTGTCTGCAAATTCCCTGTAGTAAGGCACGAACAAGGTGATTCCCCATGCTGCAAGAAACCACAGCTTGGCTCTGTTGCTCGCTTTCTCAACCCATGCGGAAAAGATGGGCATGTAGAGATAAAGCCCGATGAGCAGATAGATATACCACATGTGGACATCAAGCAGCGAGAAGTTGAAAGGCATCAGTCCGATGTATCCCATTGATACTTCCAGCGACTGGCGTGTAGCCTCTTCGCCGGAGTAGGGGAAGAAGTCGAGAATGATTTCCGGCGGAAGGCCCAGTATGCCTGTGATCCACGGAAACAGGTTGTATATCACCGACCAGATCAGGAAAGGCCAGAAAACACGGCTGATGCGTTTCTTGTAGAATCCGTACGTGTCGGTTTCCTTCACCGGAAGCAGCAGCGCTCCTGTCAGCATGACGAAAAGCGGCACGCAGGGACGCAAAAAAGCTCCATAGACAGCCCCCCAGAATTTGATGTCGTCGATGTTGGGAGGAGTTTCGCCCGCATAAAAGTTGAACGGGTCTGCCGAGTGGCAGCAGACAACGGTAAACATGGCAATCAGGCGGACTACGTCCATCCATACGATGTGTTCTTTTTCCCGGTGGAGAGCTGTCTTTGTTTCCATAGGAGCAGTTGTTTTTTACAGGTTACCGTACATGCGTGCACGCATTTCCTTGATATGATCCGATGTGATGTATTCGTCGTATTCCATCATTTTGTCGATGATGCCGTTCGGAGTCAGTTCGATGATCCGGTTGGCAACGGTTTCGATGAATTCATGGTCGTGCGAAGAGAACAGTACGTTTCCTTTGTACGTTTTCAGATTGTTGTTGAATGCCTGTATTGACTCCAAGTCCAGGTGGTTGGTCGGAGTGTCCAGAATCAGGCAGTTGGCGTTCCGGAGTTGCATGCGCGCAATCATGCACCGCATTTTTTCGCCTCCTGAAAGCACGTTCACTTTCTTGAGCACTTCCTCGCCGGAGAACAGCATGCGGCCGAGGAAGCCTTTCATGTATACTTCATTTCCGTCACCGTATTGGCTCAGCCAGTCTACGAGGTTCAGATCGCTGTTGAAATAATCCGTATTGTCAAGCGGCAGATAAGCCGTTGTGATAGTTACCCCCCAGCTGTAGTGTCCTGCCTGCGGCTTGCGGTTGCCGTTGATGATTTCAAACAGGGCCGTCATGGCGCGCGGATCCCGGCTCAGGAAAACGATCTTGTCACCTTTTTCCACATTGAAGTTCACGTCGTTGAAGAGAACAACGCCGTCATCCGTTACGGCACGCAGTCCCGAAACCTCCAGAATCTGGTTTCCCGGTTCGCGGTCCATTGTGAAAATGATGCCCGGATATTTGCGTGATGAAGGCTTGATTTCGTCCACGTTCAGTTTTTCCAGCATCTTCTTGCGGCTGGTAGTCTGTTTTGATTTAGCTACGTTGGCCGAGAAACGGCGGATAAATTCTTCCAGTTCCTTGCGCTTTTCTTCCGCTTTGGCTTTCTGGTTTTGCTGCTGGCGGAGCGCAAGCTGGCTCGATTCGTACCAGAAGCTGTAGTTTCCGGCAAAGAGGTTCACTTTTCCGAAATCGATGTCTACCGTATGCGTACATACGGAGTCGAGGAAGTGACGGTCGTGGCTTACCACCAGCACGGTATGTTCAAAGTTCGAGAGATATTCTTCCAGCCATGTCACGGTGTCCATATCAAGGTCGTTTGTCGGCTCGTCAAGCAGCAGATTGTCCGGATTTCCGAACAGGGCCTGTGCCAGCATCACGCGGACCTTTTCTTTTCCGCTGAGATCGCCCATCAGCATCTGGTGCTTGTCTTCCTTGATGCCCAGTCCGCTCAGCAGGATGGCTGCGTCGCTTTCCGCGTTCCATCCTTCCATTTCAGCAAACTTTTCTTCCAGTTCGGCCGCCTTGATTCCGTCTTCATCGGTGAAGTCTTCTTTTGCATACAAGGCTTCGCGCTGTTTCATGATGTCCCACAGTACGGTATGTCCCATGAGTACGGTATCGAGTACGGTATGTGCGTCGAATTTGAAGTGGTCCTGACTCAGTACAGACAAGCGTTCGCCCGGTCCCAGTGTGACAGTTCCTTTGGTCGGTTCCAGTTCTCCGGATATGACTTTCAGAAATGTTGATTTTCCGGCCCCGTTTGCACCGATGACACCATAAATGTTTCCGTTGGTGAACTTCATGTTCACATCGTTGTATAAAATCCTTTTACCAAATTGAACGGCTACGTTTGAAACTGTAATCATTTGATTTTCTATTGAGTTGTTTGTTATTATCCTTTCAGGTGGCAAAGATACGATAAAAAACGAAATACTGCCCCATCTTTCCATTGCAAAACGTGGCCGGTCACTCAAAGTTGCCTGGCGGAAATGGCGAATGCCATTGTATGCAGGTCATGGCAGATACTTTTTCCGTGAAATCTTTTTTGGGGGCAAGAAGCCGTAACAAACGTTTCCGGCGGACATGAAAAAACAATCTCCAGCTTAAGGATACATATCTTCAGGTTAAAGATGTGCATCTTCAGGCTGGAGATTTATATCTCTAGGCTAGAGATATAGAATTTCACGCAGCGTCATGCGTCTGATGACGGCACTCCGCTGTTTTTTGAGGCATTGCGCCTTTGCGTTTTAACGGCTAGTCCATAAGGTATCAGAGCAGTCTGTGTGTTTTTCAGATGACTGCGTCATTCCGACAAATGTACGTTTGTCACCCGTTCCAGCCAGAACATGTCTTTATTGAAATGGAATGGGGGATAGGCGGTGTTTTTCCGGATGATGTTCCGGCGGAACCATAGGCCGTCTACCGATTTGGCATAGAGCAGCGGTGCGTCAAACATGTCGAACTCGTTGTCTTCGATGACGATTCCTTTGCCTTTGCCTCCATGAAAATATTGCTGCTGTTTGTCCAGTTCCGGTATTTCAGGGTAAATGGAGATAACGGCATTGGTGAACTGGTACAGGCTGGTAAGTGCGTTTACAAAACGGTTCCGCCGGATCAGGACGTCGCGGCAGGCTCCCGTTTCATACCAGCCGTTGCAGTCGCCGCAAAGCAGGATGGCGGTGCCCGAAGTGTGGTCGAAGAAGTTATCTTCCACTGTTGTGCGGCGCGGTGTGCTGAACAGTGCGCCCCGGGCGCGGTTGTTGCGTATGGTATTCCGTGCGAAAAGCACTTCCGGCGTCCATGTCAGGTTCTCGATACCGTAAGCGCCGTTTTCGCTGATTTCGTTGGCTATGGGATTGCGGAATGTAATCAGAAATTCCCGTGCGCCTTTTTCCGTTGCCCGGTCGTAGGGGCGGATAGAGTCGATCCGGTTGACGTTGCCGGTCAGTTCCATGGTATTGGCCCGGATAAACTGCACCGAGTCGCCTGGTTCTCCCCAGCGGAATCCCCAACTCTGGTCGTGCATGTAACGCCCGACTAAAGTGCGGTCATCTATGCGGCGTATAACTTTCAGGTATGTGCCATGCACATTGATTGCATCGTCCATCATTCCTTCATATAAGCCGTCGCACGAATTGATTACTCCCTTGCAGCCTGAAAAATGTGTGGCATCGGCTTGTGTAGTGAAGCATCGCGCATCGTCTTCCCCTTTCAAGCATACGTTGAATTTATTCAGGGTGATATTTTGGCAAAGTTGTGCCAGCAGTCCCATGCCTTCGGCATAATGCACTTGTATGTTTTCCAGATGCGTGTCCGTATTGCCGTAAAGAAAGATGCCGGGTGCCGGGCGTCCCCATCCCCGCATGACAAAGCGCATGCCGGGTTTCAGTGCCGCATCTTTCCAATGCGGTGCATGCACGTATCCTGAGGCGGTCAGATAAACTCCTTTCGTAGGGCAGGAACGGTCGCCTGTATTATATACCAGCCGTTTGGTGTTTGCTTCGAATACTACCCCCCAACTGTGCCTGACGGTCCATCCGCGGCCGTAGGCTTCGAATGCCGAGTCTGGTGTGATACGCCAGCGCACCCATTTTTCAGGTGCAAAGGTGGTGCCTCGCACGGTGTCGCTTTCTATGATGCGGACTTGGGCTATATGGGGATTCTCGAAGTCGATGCTGAAGTTTTTCAAGGTACATTTCTCCGAGTGCAAGAGGGATACCGGAAGCATCCGTCCGTGAAAGACGAACCGGGCGCCCCCTCCATCCAGAGTCACTCTTTTCAGTTCTTCAAGCGGAATTCCCACCCGTTTGGGGTTATCCTGATCATGATTGGATATGTAATATTCCCGTTCGGCGGCTTTGTCTGGGTAGAAGTCGTACCTTCCCGGAGCGAAGCGGATGATGATTTCTTCTTCTCCTTTATCTGCCAGTCTGCGGACTTGTTTCAATAATTTCTGCACGCGGGGCGATACGTCGGAATGAGTGTCCGGACGGATGCCATAGCGGGTCGCGTCAATAGTCTGTTGAGCATACAGCCCTGTGCAGAAGAGCATCAGGGCGATGGATGTGCGTAGTCTTTTTATCATAACAGTGCATTTTTAGTAAGGAATGCAAATAAAACGTTTTTTGAGAACATATCTTCTTTTTGAGCGAAAAAGAAAGACGGATGGCCGCGGATACAATCTTCCCGCAAAATGAAGATGACATCATGAAGCGTGTTCTCCATCATCTTGTTTCAATTGGTGCAACAGGGCTGCAACAAAGCGGATGTCCTGTTTTTATGTCAGTGTGACAGAATTTTATTATTTTTGCCGCAATTTTGGGGACATCTCCTCTTGAGGCACGGAATTTGTTGTGCGGAGGATAAACATTAAATCAGATATAAAAAAGCTATAGATATGGATAAGGAAAATCAGAAACAGAACGAAGAGGAACTGAAGTCACAGACTCAGGACGCAGAAACTGCCAATGCTGATATGGAAGAAGCAAAGGCGAAGGTCGAGGAACAGGAAGAAGAAAAGAGAGAACTGACTCCGGAAGAAAAGCTGACGGAAGAGCTGGAAAAGGCGCAGCGTGCCATTGAAGAACAAAAGGACAAGTATTTGCGCCTTTCCGCCGAGTTTGACAATTTCCGCAAGCGTACGATGAAGGAAAAGGCCGAACTGATAAAGAATGGAGGTGAAAAGGCTATCAATGCTGTGCTTCCGGTGCTGGATGATCTGGAACGGGCCTTGCAGAATATGGAGAAGACGGAGGATGTGAAAGCAATATATGACGGAGTGAATCTGATTTATCAGAAGTTTTTGAAAAACCTTCATCAGGAAGGCTTGGAGAAGATGGAGCCTGTAGGTGCGGACTTTGATACCGATTATCACGAGGCTATAGCCTTGGTTCCGGCACAGAGTGAAGAACAGAAGGGAAAGGTGCTCGACTGTGTGCAGACGGGGTATAAGCTGAATGATAAAGTGATTCGTCACGCGAAAGTAGTTGTAGGACAGTAGTTAAGGTAGAAAGTCTAAATCTGTATAGTCATGGCGAAAAGAGATTACTATGAGGTGTTGGGCGTGGAAAAGACCGCCACAGCAGATGAGATAAAGAAGGCGTACCGCAAGAAAGCCATTCAGTATCATCCGGACAGAAATCCGGGAGACAAGGAGGCTGAAGAAAAGTTCAAGGAAGCGGCAGAAGCGTATGAAGTGTTGAGCAATCCTGACAAACGTGCCAGATACGACCAGTTTGGGTTTGCCGGCGTTGACGGAGCGGCAGGCTCCGGAGGGTTCGGCGGCTTCGGCGGAGCAGGAATGTCAATGGATGATATATTCTCGATGTTTGGCGATATATTCGGCGGTCATGGAGGGTTTGGCGGTTTCGGCGGCGGAGGCGCTCAGGCGCGTCAGCGCAAGTTCCGCGGTTCTGATTTACGCGTGAAAGTAAAGCTGACACTGAAAGAAATCTCTACGGGAGTAGAAAAGAAGTTCAAACTGAAAAAATATGTACCCTGTTCTCACTGTCATGGCACCGGAGCTGAAGGCGACGGAGCCATTGAAACGTGTCCTACTTGTCATGGAACGGGCAGTGTGACACGCACACAGCAGAGCATATTCGGTATGGTGCAGACTCAGACCGTGTGCCCGCAGTGTGGGGGAGAAGGCAAGATTATCAAGAACAAATGTAAGGAATGCAACGGTGAGGGCATCGTTTATGGCGAAGAAGTTGTGACAGTGAAGATTCCTGCGGGAGTGGCTGAAGGCATGCAGGTCACTATCAACGGAAAGGGAAACGCCGGCAAGCACAACGGCGTTTCAGGTGACTTGCTGGTGCTGATTGAAGAAGAAAATCATCCGGAACTGATTCGTGACGAAAGTGATTTGATCTACAATTTGTTGCTGAGTGTGCCGACCGCAGCATTGGGAGGTACTGTTGAGATACCCACTATAGAAGGCAAGGCAAAGATAAAGATTGAACCGGGAACACAGCCCGGCAAGGTGCTCCGTCTGCGCGGAAAAGGACTGCCGAACATAAACAGTTACGGTTACAGTACGGGGAAAGGTGACTTGCTGGTAAATGTAAGCGTATATATTCCTGAAAACCTGACGAAAGAAGAACGTCAGGCTCTTGAAAAATGGCAGGAAGCTGAGAATTTTAAGCCGAATATGAGTCTGAAGGAAAAGATATTCAAAAAGTTCAAAAGCTTGTTCGATTGAGAACGGAAAGAGTATTAAATGTTTGAACGAATATAGAGCGAAAAACCGCCTGGACCTTGGTGCAAAAGCCGAGATTGTTCAGGCGGTTTCTGTTTATGTGCAGATTCCGTATTTATTGTCGCAGGCTCCGGCTCCGTTGAATAATATTAAAATGCCGGATGCAGAAAAACATCATTGGGGAATATTTCGTATCTTTGAAAAGTGTTACAAAACCTGTTTTATGAGAACGTTTTTATTGATGGCTGTCATTTCTTCGTTTGCGGTTTGTCTGAATGCGCAGGAATCCGTTACGCGTGTGAAGGCAGATTCCTTGCCCGCTCGGGAAAGATTGGAAAGCGATACGCTCAGTGTTCCTCTGAAAGCGCCTGTTTTGTCCGCAGGGACTGTTCCGTTCAGCATGTACGGTATAACTCCTTTTGATTATGCTTATACGGCATGGGAGCTTCATAAAGGCTTCAATGCTTCCGTCGGGCTGAATGTAACGTTCAGTCCCAGCAGATATGCACCGTCCGGTGCCGGTTTCGGCCAGAACGCGGCGTTTATGTATGCCGTTCCCGTGACGGACAGACTGAGTGTGGCGGCAGGTATTTATGCCAACAATTTCAATTGGGGCTTCATTGATTACCGCAACGTGGGCTTTGCGGCAGTGGCGGCCTTTAAGGTGAACGAGCGCGTCAGCCTTTATGCTTATGGAAACAAGTCGTTCATGCCCAAACGATCAGCATTGTATTATCCGCTGCCTGATTTTGCTCCCGACCGCTTAGGCGGCATGGTCAATTTCAAGTTGGGTGAAAGCAGTTCCATTAGCTTTGGCGTGGAGGGTGTAAGGTATCCGAACGGTTATTATTGGTGGTAATTTCATTTTTTTGTTGTATGAAGAGAATCGTCTGGTTGCTGCTGGTTTTTGTGTCTGTTTCATCTTTCTCTCAATCTGCAGACGAGCGCATTGGAGTCATATTGAACCGCTCGGATTGGTTTGAGTTGGAAAAAACTTATCCGGCAGTGAAGGATTCTATGCAGGCTGATTTCTTGAAACTGATGTCGGAAGCCTTCATCGGATATTATTTTAATCGTCCGGATGAGGCTTTGGAAAGTATCGAAAAATTGCTGGTGAGCCATCAGCCTGAGATTGGAGGTCAGAATGCCGTTAATATGGCTGTCCTGTCTTGCATGTTAAAAGGAATGGAAGGAATGTATGCTGAGGCAGCACAAGATGCGCAGGATATTATGGGACAGCTTAAACGGCAGGGCGGTGGAGAAGAAATGTGTACAGCGCTTGAAAGCATTCATTCTTTTTATAGTCGGTTGAAAGACGTGCCTCCTCCAAGCATATCCCGTCCACAAGAAGATGTAGTAATTCCTGTCGGCATTGAAAGGGTGATGTTGCCGGATGATTTTGAGCCTGAGGGATGGCGGGGCACAATTATTCTGATGCCGGTTGTGGTTAATGGGAAAACTTATCGTTTTATATTTGATACGGGAGCAGGGACAAGTGCCGTGTCTGAGCGTATGGCAAAAGAAATGGGAGTGCGTGTTCTGAATGATTCGGTGATGATAAATCCCGATGTTCCAGGCTCCATGGTTGGAAAAATGGGAGTGCTGGACAGCATGAAGATAGGAGAAATGAGTTTTTACAATTCGCTTGTTACCTTATTGCCGCCTAATGCGTTGGATTCTGTCTTGAGAGTGGATGCCGTTCTGGGTATGGATTTTATAGGATTGTTTGACGAGATTCGGATTTGTCCGAAGAGGAAAGAGGTTGTTTTTCCTGCCATTGCGTCTGATTTGCCTTCTTCTGGCCGTAATCTGATAAAGATGGACCGGACATTGAAATTAAAAGCAGAAAAAAACGGCGAGGAATTGTTGCTCCATTTTGATACTGGCTGCTCAACTGCCGGGCTGAACTATTTATATTACGAAACTCATAAGTCTGCGCTTGAATCTGCCGGCAAGCGTGAAACGGTTACAGGCGGCAGCTTCAATCGTCTAAACAAGAGGGAGGTGTTGCGTATTCCCGCTTTTGAAATAAAGGTCGGGGGCAAACCTGTGACATTGACTGATTTGATTGTGGATGTTAAGAATCATGGCACGAAGCCGGCAGAAGACATGGGCATTATCGGGATGGATCTGATTAATCCGTTTGACTGTGTGGTTATTAATCTGAAAGACATGTTTCTGGAACTCGAATAGAAATAAATGGTTTATAACTTCATGTTTTTATTGTTTGTATCAATGGTGTTTTGACTTAATCAACTTACATAATGAACTATCAGGAAACAATCGCTTATCTATATAACAGCGCGCCGCTTTTTCAGCAGGTCGGGAAGGCGGCTTATAAGGAAGGACTGGAAAATACGTTTGCTCTTGACGAGCATCTGGGACATCCTCATGCTCGGTTCCACACCATTCATGTGGCGGGGACGAACGGTAAAGGCTCTTGTTCGCATACGTTGGCGGCCATTCTTCAAGCTGCCGGTTACAAGACTGGACTTTATACTTCGCCGCATTTGGTAGACTTCCGTGAGCGCATCCGTGTAAACGGCAGGCCAGTAGAAGAAGAGTTTGTGGTGGATTTCGTGGAAAAGCATCGCAGCTTTTTCGAGCCTTTGCACCCTTCTTTCTTTGAACTGACTACCGCCATGGCATTCGATTATTTTGCCCGTGAGAAAGTAGACGTGGCTATAATCGAAGTGGGGTTGGGTGGAAGACTGGACTGCACGAATATTATTCGTCCCGACTTATGTGTCATTACCAATATCAGTTTCGACCATATGCAGTTCTTGGGAGATACACTGCCCAAGATTGCTGCGGAAAAGGCAGGAATAATCAAAACGGGGATTCCCGTAGTGATAGGGGAAACGACACCTGAAACAAGGCCGGTTTTCGAAGAAAAAGCCAGAGCGGTCGAGGCTCCTATTTTTTTTGCGGAAGACGAGCAGCTTTTGGAAAAGACGGAGCGTGCCGATGACGGTGCTTATCTGTATCAGACCAGATATTATAAGAATCTGAAGGGAGAGCTTCGCGGATTATGTCAGGAAAAGAATACGAATACCTTGCTGGCAGTTTTGCGCCTGCTCATCAAGTCGGGCTATCGGATCGGTGATGCGGATGTCAGGAAGGGTTTCTCGCAGGTTTGCGAGCTGACGGGGCTGATGGGGCGTTGGCAGAAGCTGCGTGAGCAGCCCGCTGTGGTGTGTGACACCGGTCATAATGTGGGCGGCATATCTTATGTGGTGAAACAGCTTGCCATGCAGCGTTGCCGTACGTTGCGCATTGTGATAGGGATGGTAAATGATAAAGACATTACCGGAGTGCTGTCGATGCTTCCCAGGAATGCGCAGTATTATTTTACGCAGGCCAGTGTGAAAAGAGCGCTTCCGGCTGAAAAGGTTGAAGAGTTGGCTTCCGGATACGGATTGAAGGGAAACGTTTTTTCAGATGTCGGGAGTGCATACGGTGCGGCGCTTGCAGAGGCAGCTCCGGATGATTTCATTTTTGTCGGAGGAAGCAGTTTTATTGTGGCCGATTTACTTTCTTTAAACAAATAACCGTTCATCTTTTAGTAGAAAAGTTTGGGTTTTATGAAGAAAATCTTTTTATTTGCATAGTGTTTTGGATATGTGAATAAAAGATTTTTAATATATGAATGACACATTTTACAAAGAAGACAATTTAAGCGGTTTAAAAAGGTCTGATTTTCAAAAAGTAATAGAGGGAAAGGAAACAGACTTGTTTATCTTGTCGAACAATTCGGGGGCTGAGGTCGCCGTTACGAATTATGGGGGTGCACTGCTGGCTGTAATGGTGCCTGATAAAGACGGCAAGCTGGCGAATGTAGTTCAAGGACATGACAGCATTGATCATGTCATCAACAGTCATGAGCCTTTTTTGAGTACGCTTATCGGACGTTACGGCAACCGCATTGCCAAGGGAAAGTTTACTCTTGACGGAAAAGAATATCAGTTGGCAATTAACAACGGTCCCAATTCGCTGCATGGCGGACCGACTGGCTTTCACAGCCGGGTGTGGGATGCCGAACAGACCAGCCGGCAAAGCCTTACGCTGCATTACCTTTCAAAAGACGGGGAAGAAGGTTTTCCGGGAAATTTGGATGTGACTGTGACTTATACGTTCACCGACGAGAATGAACTGATACTGACCTACAATGCCACAACAGACAAAAAGACGATTGTAAACCTGACACATCATGCGTTCTTTAGTCTTGCTGGTTTGGCGAATCCTACTCCTACTGTAGACAATAATGTCCTCACTTTGAATGCGGACTTCTATACGCCGATGGATGAAGTTTCCATTACGACCGGCGAGATTGCAAAGGTGGAAGGTACGCCGATGGATTTCCGCACGCCGCATACGGTAGGAAGCCGCATCAATGAACCTTTCCAGCAGCTGGTGTTCGGAGCGGGGTATGACCATTGCTATGTCTTGAATAAAAAAGAACCGGGTGAACTGGTCTTTGCTGCAAAATGTGTGGAGCCTGTGAGCGGGCGTTCGCTGGAGGTGTTCACGACCGAACCGGGAGTGCAGGTATATACGGCGAACTGGCATAATGGCTTTGAAGGCTATCACGGGGCCACTTTCCCGGCGCGCAGTGCAATCTGTTTCGAAGCACAGCATTTTCCGGACTCGCCAAATAAAGGACATTTCCCTTCCGTTGTTCTTGACGCCGGGGATATGTACCATCAGGTAACCGTCTATAAATTCGGAGTTGAAAAATAATTTCCTTTTGATTATAAAACAAAATTCATTACACTTAAATTCTTAAACAAATCATGAATCAACAAAAGCAAAATGGCAAGGTCATCGCAATCGTCACTATGATTTTCCTTTTCGGTATGATTGCATTTGTTACTAATCTTGCTGCCCCAATGGGAATCGTATTGAAAAATCAGTTTTCTGTATCCAACGCGCTTGGAATGTTGGGTAATTTAGGTAACTTCATTGCATATGCGGTAATGGGAATCCCCAGCGGTATTTTATTGACAAAGGTGGGGTATAAGAAGACCGCCCTCATTGCAGTTGCCGTCGGCTTTATCGGTGTGGGCATACAGTATCTTTCCGGACATGCCAGCCCGTCTTCCGCTTTTGCCGTTTATTTGATAGGAGCTTTTGTGTCGGGATTTTCCATGTGCTTGCTCAATACGGTTGTAAATCCGATGCTGAACAAACTGGGCGGTGAAGGAAACAAGGGTAACCAGCTCATTCAGGTCGGAGGATCGTTCAACTCTGTAATGGCTACCATCACTCCGATGTTCGTAGGTATTCTGATTGCCGGTTCGGTTGAAAAGGCTACCATTTCTCAGATTTTCCCTGTCATGTATACGGCGATGGCGGTATTCGCGTTTGCTTTCTTCGTTCTTCTGTTTGTGAAGATTCCCGAACCGAAGACGTCTGAATCATCCGAGCCTATCGGCGTGCTGATAAAAGGAGTGCTTAGATTCCGTCATTTTGTGCTGGGTGCCATTGCCATCTTCGTGTATGTCGGAATTGAGGTTGGCGTGCCGGGCACATTGAACCTGTTCCTTACGGACCCTGTAGAAAAAGGAGGAGCTGGAATCAGTTCCACAATATCCGGTTTTGTTGTCGGCACGTATTGGTTGCTGATGCTTGTCGGCCGTCTTCTGGGAGCTTCATTGGGAGCTAAGGTGTCGAGCCGCGTTATGATGATCTTCACTTCCGGATTAGGTCTGATATTGGTATTCCTTGCCATATTCTCTTCTACCGCTTCATTGGTGAATTTGCCGGTGTTGCAGCAAAGCTCAACGGGAGGCTTGTCGTTCGGTATGGCTGAAGTTCCTATCAACGCGATGTTCCTGGTGCTTGTTGGCTTGTGTACTTCCATCATGTGGGGAGGAATATTCAACCTTGCGGTTGAAGGATTGGGCAAATACCTTGCTGCAGCTTCCGGAGTGTTTATGGTGTTGGTTTGCGGCGGCGGTATACTTCCTGTCATTCAGGGATGGCTGGCTGATGTGGCCGGTTTCATGAACAGCTATTGGGTAATCATTTTTGCATTGGCTTACTTGTTGTTCTACGGACTGGTGGGATGCAAGAATGTGAACAAAAACATACCGGTGGATTGAAAAATATGAAATGATGGGGGACGGACGGTTATTCCGGACTCCGTCATTTTGTTTTATATGAAATATTAACCTTTAATTTTTTATCATTATGGACATAGAATATGTAAGAAGTCGTTTTATCAAACATTTCGACGGCACGACGGGTTCAGTATACACATCTCCGGGACGTATTAATCTGATTGGTGAGCATACTGACTATAACGGTGGCTTCGTTTTTCCGGGAGCAGTGGACAAAGGCATGGTTGCTGAAATCAAGCCGAACGGAACAGACAAAGTTCGTGCTTATTCAATCGACCTGAAGGATTATGTTGAGTTCGGACTGAATGAGGAAGACGCTCCCAACGCAAGCTGGGCACGCTACATCTTTGGCGTGTGCCGTGAAATGATCAAGCGCGGAGTAGATGTGAAGGGATTCAATACAGCATTCTCCGGTGATGTGCCTCTGGGTGCGGGAATGTCTTCGTCTGCCGCTTTGGAATCGACTTATGCTTATGCCTTGAACGATCTGTTCGGTGACAATAAGATTGATAAATTTGAACTGGCTAAGGTGGGACAGGCTACAGAGCATAACTATTGTGGTGTGAACTGTGGCATTATGGATCAGTTTGCTTCTGTATTCGGCAAGGAAGGCCATTTGATCCGTTTGGACTGCCGTTCGTTGGAATATCAGTATTTCCCGTTTAAACCGGATGGCTACCGTTTGGTTCTGGTTGACTCTGTAGTGAAACATGAGTTGGCTTCGTCTGCCTACAACAAACGCCGTCAGAGCTGTGAAAATGTCGTTGCTGCCGTGCAGAAGATTCATCCGCATGTAGAGTATCTGAGAGATTGCAACATGGAGATGCTGAATGAGGTGAAAGCCCAGATCTCGGAAGAGGATTATATGCGTGCTGAATATGTGATTGAAGAAATTCAGCGTGTGCTCGATGTTTGTGATGCATTGGAAAGAGGCGACTATGAAACGGTCGGACAAAAAATGTATGAAACGCATCATGGCATGAGCAAACTGTATGAAGTGAGCTGTGAAGAACTTGACTTCTTGAATGATGTTGCTTTTGATTGCGGTGTAACCGGATCGCGCGTAATGGGCGGCGGCTTCGGTGGTTGTACAATCAACCTCGTGAAGAACGAACTGTATGAAACATTCATTTCTACGGCTAAAGAAAGATATAAAGAAAAATTCGGCCGCAGTCCGAAAGTTTATGATGTGGTCATCAGCGACGGTTCTCGCAAACTCTGTTAATTGTAAACATAATTTTAGTGGAGGTGCGCCAGGTGTGAAGGCGCACCTCTTTTTTATTCCTGTATCAGCGGAAGTTGTTCGAGCATTTGTTTGATGCGTATGGCTGTGCGTGGCATGGGTTCGGCTACGGTGAGTCCGACCACTTCTTTTTCCTTCGCAATGTCATTTATGACGCGCACCACTTCCGTCATTTTCATTCCGCCGGGTATAATGCCTACTGCCGCGACAATTTCTGCCGGGTCGAGCACATCCATGTCAAAATGGATGACGACTTTGGATGCGTTGCACGCATTCAGCCATTTGTGTATTTCATCGCTGTTCTCTTTCGTTTCTTCCGGTGTGAGGTGTTTGATGCCGTATTGCTTTTGTCTTTCTTTTATTTCGTCCCTTTCCCAGTCGCGGAGTCCGACAAACAGGATTTTTGACGGGCTTATCTGAGCCGGAAGTCTGGAAAGAATTTTCCGGTCACCGATTCCCATGCATGCGGTTACGGCCATGGCATGGTACCCCGAGTAGGCGTCCCCTGGGAGTGTGATGTCGGGATGTGCGTCAATCCAGATCATGGCTACGTCGTTGGGGTATTTGTTTGCCAGGTAAGTGAATGGTACAACGCTTGCCGAGCACTCTCCTCCAAGTGTGACAATTTTGTCGGGATTCTGAATGTTCAGGATATCGAGAGCGGCCTGTGTCTGTATGGCGATAATGTCACGGTCCATTATGCCTTCTGTCACTTTTCGCTCAATGAGTTCAGTTGTTACGGGAACGGTAAACGTTTCTTGTTTTTGTCCTGGAACGAGAAAATCCAATATCTGCGCACCCAGAAAATAACCGCGTGCCGCAAGGCCGGGATCGCTTATTTCCGGAATCCAGCGGGTGATATCTCCTCCTTGCCATTGTGGATAGATCAGACGGATTGTTTTCATGTTTTGACTATTTTATATACAAACTTAGTTGGTTTAAATTTTTCTGTTACGTAAGAGCCGTTGTTTTAAATTTTCCAATAACCTGAGCGGCATTTAAACGGACAGGCTCTAATGCTGCCGGCTTTCCTTTGTGTTTGTGGAATTATGTATGCAAAGATAGGATTTTGTTTCTTAACTTCACTGACTGTCGGCAGTCTGTCATATCCGTTTTCTGTTTCTGTAATCGGTTGGCGAAACTCCGCAGTGTTTCTTGAAATAGCGTCCGAAGACCGACTGGTCGGGAAAGTGCAGCTGATAGGCAATTTCCTTGATGCTGAGTCTGGTCTGAAGCAAGTAGTGTTGTGCTTGCAGCAGGGTGAATGTTTCTATCCACTGGATAGCGGTGCGTCCTGACTGATTTTTGACAATTGTGGAAAGATAGTTGGGCGAGAGGTGCTGCTCTCTTGCATAAAAGGTTACGGAACGCTCTTTATTGCAGTTGCGGAAGACAGACATAAGAAAGCGGTTGAATATCTTTTCTTCACGGTTTTGGGGAAGTTCTTCTATTGTCGTGCAGTTGAAATAAATTTCGAGCACCTCAAGGCAAAGGGCTTGCAGCAGAGCCTGCACCAGTGTATGAAGCAATCGGACAGAACGCGGCTTCTCGGCTTTCCGAAGCAGTTCGGTGCGTGCAGTCAGCATCTCCACAGCCTGCTCCAGCCTTTGACATTCTGCCGTTCCCAGTTTCACGCAGGGATGAGAGCGGATGGCGAAACGTTCTGCCGCGGGTATGTTTGACAAGGCAGACTGAATTGTATCCAGCTCTCCTTCCATGAGGCATCCTTCGATATTATCCGTATGGCGTATGATGCGTATAAATGTATAAGGGGTGTAGAGGCACAGTACGCCTGCTTCAATGTGAAAGCTGTGATTGTCCAGCAGTATGTCGGCTTCTCCTTTCCGGCATAAGAAGAAGCCGTATTTGTTTTGCGATACGGTAGCATCATTTGCCAAAAGCTGTCCGATGTCCAGCATCTGATAGGCTGTCTGTTCCATGACGAGTTTTTTTTATTTGTACGCAAATTAACCAATAAGATTGATATATCCGTTATTTTTCATCGTTTATATTTTCTTTTATCGTTGAAATTGCACAATTGCTCCCATAAATTGCACTTCCTTGCGGCTGTAAACCGGGCTAACTTTGCCTGCAAACAACAAGAAAATGTAAAGTCATGAAGTATCTGCTTTTATTGGTATGTTTGTTCTTTTGTTTGCCGGATGTTTACGGGCAGACAAAGACGTATTCGTTGAAAGAATGTGTGGAAACAGGGATCCGCAACAACCTTTCGTTGAAAAACAGCCGGTTGTCTGTGTTGAAAAGCAAAACGGCTTTAACCCAAAGCCGTTCCCGGCTGCTTCCTGTATTGTCTGCTGATTTTCGAATGGCGGACTACCTGATGAAACCTGCCAATGTGACCACCGGCACACTGCTGGGCAATGATTTTCCCGACAATCCGACGTGGCAGAAAATCCAGAGTATGCAGTATGCCATGACAGCAGGGATTCAGTTCGGTATGCCTCTCTATAACCAGACGGTGCTTTCAGCCGCGAAGGTTGCCCGCACGGTGCAGGAAATCAGTACCTTGTCGTACGAGAAAGCCGTGGAAGACCTGACCGTACAGATTGGCAATGTTTATTATTTGGCACAAGCTTCCTTGGAACAGCAAAATCTGCTGGACGAAAATATCCGCCGGATGGAGAAGCTTTGCACCATTGCTGAAGAACTGTATAAGGGCGGAGTTGTGCTGGAGGTAGATTTGACCCGTGTGCAAATCAGTCTGAAAAGCCTTGCGGCGCAGCACGACCAGTGCGTCACGCTTCACGAACAGCAATTGAATCTGCTCCGTTTTCTGCTCGACCTTCCTCCCGAGGCGTCGCTGGAGGTCAGTTCCATGCCTTCTGAGGTGGCCTTGCTTCATACGGCGGGCATCAGCCGTTCCCTGCCGGAACTGCGGTTGCTGTCTGCCAGGCAAAAACTGGCGGACCGGCAAATCAAGGCGGTACGTGCCGGATATATCCCTTCCATCTCGTTGGGCGGACAGTTGGGAGCAGTAGGCTATCAGGAAAAGCTTCACCATTATTTTCATACGTCGGGCGAAACCCACAACTGGTTCGGCAACACGTACCTTGCTCTGTCGGTGCACATCCCAATATTCGACGCCAATGACAAACGGCTGAAAGTGCGCCAGTACCGGTACGACAGGCAGCAGGCGGAAACTTCCTTTGATATGCAGCGCAAGCAGCTGGAGAAGGAATACGCTGACGCATCGCGGCTGCTCCGTCATAACCTGGAGGTTTTCCGCACCCAAAAAGACAGTTACCGTCAGGCGGAAGATGTATATGCCGTTACTGAAGAAAAATACAGGGAAGGAGTGGCGTCCATGACGGAACTGCTGCAAGACGAGATGCGGCTCCGTGCCGCACAGTCGGCCTGTGTGCAGGCGCATTGTCAGTGTAACATGGCCCAGCTTGCCCTGCTGAAACTCACTGGAAGTCTGGACTGTCTTACCCGGTGAGGCGGCAAAATATTGGATGTTCTGAAAACAAAACAAATAGATACGATTTATATGGAAACAACAGCGAATACCCGAAAACAAGAATCCGGAAAAAGATTCACGATGAAAAAGGCGGCCGGCATTGCAGGACTTTGCCTTGCGGCCTGGGGATTATGGAGTATGAGCCGGATTCGCCGGAGAACGCCTTTAAGAACGACCATGCCCGGACGTTGCTGATGCCTGTGATCTACTGCTACATCCTCTGCATCGTGCAGTTCAGCAACTACGTGTCGGCATGGGTGGCATACGAGTTCCGCTGGGAGTACACCTATCTGCTGGTGGCAGGCATGATGCTGGCCGCCGTATTTCTGGTGTCGTTCACCTTTTGTCCGGCTCCTGCGCACCGCTATCATTTGCCGTGGCGTTTGCTGCCGGACGCTCTGTTGCTGACGGTGGCGATGGGAGCGTTCTGCTATATCATGGTATTCGGAAAAACCTATGACTGGTTCGATCACCGGTCGATGCGCGCGGCATGGGCAGTGATGCTTGTCGGCGGAGGTGCGTTCTTGTGGCTTTCTGCGGCTGTGCGTCAGAAACGGGTGCTGGAGCTGAGCATCTTCCGCTACCGTTACACGTGGTACGGCATCGGCATTTTTCTCCTGCTGATGCTGGTCAACAGCAGCACCCTGTTCGTTACCACCTATCTGAAAATGTCTACCGCTTCCGGCAACCTGGAGAGTGCCGCTGTTTCCTGCTGGGCGATTCCGGGCTGCGTGGCGGGACTCGTCTTTGCGCTGGTATGCGTGTTCCGGGGCGTGCATTTCCGTTACATCTATGCTGCAGGCTTTCTGCTGATGCTGGGTGCCTATCTGTATATGTATTTCCATTACCAGACGATGGGCGTGTACGGACATATCATACCTCCGACACTGCTTCATTACTCCGGTATGCTTGTGCTGTATTCCGTGACCTGCGCTTTTGCCATGAAGCATCTGCCCGTACGCTATTTCGCTACGTGGCTGTTTCTGATGGTGGCGGTACGCAATGTGGCAGCTCCAGCTGTCGGAACTTCTGTGTATGGCAACTGGCTTCAGGAACGGCAGCAGCACTATATCACTCGCCTGGCACAGGATGTCCGGAGCGATAGTCCGCAGTTCGCTGCCCGGTTCATGCAGGCATCCCGTTTGGGGAAACAGCAAGGGAAAGACGAGGTAGAAGCTTCCCGCCTGGCATCCGTTCTGATGAAGGGGCAGGTTTCGCTGCAAGCCACGCTGGTGGCTATGAAAGACATCACCGGATCTACGATATGGATTTGCCTGGGAAGCACCTTTGCGGTGCTGCTGATGCCTTATCACCGAAAAGAAAGAACATAAACTACAGTGTATGGACAATCAATCATATAGAAAAATGGAACAGAAGAAACAGACGGTTCTCGATGCGATACAGAAAAGCGAAGGGAACATTGATTTTTATGGTCTGAAAGAAACGACCGGGATGGAAGCCATCGAATTGTTTTCTGTCGTTGAAGCCTTGGCGAAAGAAAACCGCATACTGATGCGCCTGAATCATTTGGACGAAGGGACATACTGTTATAAGTCCAGCGGTGACGTTCTGTATGAACGCTTCATGGATTTGCTGTTTGCCCATCACGGGAAAAGACGCAGCGTGGCGTTCTATGCCTCACGGTTGTGTATCACTCCCAAATACTTGTGCTGCATCGTCAAGAAGACTAGCGGAAAAACACCGACAGAGTAGATAAACGAAACGACCGTAAGGGAAATAGAATACATGCTCTGTCATACCCGGGCTTCCATCAAAGAAATTGTCTACGAATTGGGATTCTCGAACCTTTCGAACTTCGGCAAATTCTTTAAGGCACATAAAGGCATGTCGCCCAGAATCTATCGCATGGTGCACTGCAATGTAGGATCTTTTTGATAGCATAGCTTATGGATAAAAGTACGATTGGAGAAAATGCAGGTATTGTATGGCGTACACTGCATGACAATACGTTTTCTTGGGAAGAACTTCTGAGACATACGGGCTTGAATCCGCTCGAACTGGCGTGTGCCGTCGGCTGGCTGGCCCGTGAAGACAAAATAGCCGTTTCTTATCGGAACGGAATCTTGCACTTCGGCACGTATCACGAAACATACTACTGAAAAGCTGTTGCCTGAGCCGGAGGCAAGGCGCAGTGCGGCATTGCGGCAAGCGGCATGAAGCATTGTGTCTGCTTTTGTGCCGTTTCTTGCGGGCTGCCGTGTCCGGAATATGCCTTTGTGGGGACCGATTCCTTATCTCCAGGCTGGAGATTTATATCTTTAGCCTGGAGATGCAAATCTTCAGCCTGAAGATGCATGTCTTCAAGCTGAAGACAGATAATTGTACCGGACGTTTTAAGTTTGTCTGCCCGTAAAGCAGCGTGCACTCTTCTGCGAAATCGGATCTGTTGAATGTCAGCGGTTTCAGTCCGCTTTAATTTGCCTGCTTCAATTTGTGCGTTTTTTTCGTTTATTCGGAGAAATATTGTAACTTTGCGCATCAATCGTGAATTATATAAAACGTTACAGATATGAACATTTCTTATAATTGGCTGAAAGAGTACGTCGATTTTGACCTGACTCCCGATGAAGTGGCAGCCGCTCTTACATCCATCGGTCTGGAAACCGGCGGGGTAGAAGAAATACAATCAATAAAAGGAGGTCTGGAGCGCCTTGTGGTCGGAGAAGTTCTGACTTGTGTGCCGCATCCCAATTCTGACCACATGCACATTACAACCGTTAACCTGGGTGGGGGAGAGCCTGTCCAGATCGTGTGCGGAGCTGCGAATGTGGCTGCCGGACAGAAGGTTGTCGTTGCTACAATCGGGACTAAGCTTTACGACGGCGATGAATGCTTCACCATCAAAAAGTCCAAGCTGCGCGGCGTGGAGTCAAACGGAATGATCTGTGCCGAGGATGAAATAGGAGTGGGCACGAGCCACGAAGGTATCATCGTGCTTCCGGAAGACGTTGTTCCGGGAACGCCGGCCAAAGATTACTATAACATAAAAAGCGACTACGTGCTGGAGGTGGATATCACGCCGAACCGTGCCGATGCCTGCTCGCATTACGGCGTGGCCCGCGACCTGTATGCCTGGCTGATTCAGAACGGGCGTCAGGCTACGTTGAAACGCCCGTCGGTGGATGCCTTCAAGGTAGACAGCCATGACATGGATATCGACATTGTTGTAGAAAATGCCGAAGCTTGTCCGAGATATGCCGGAGTCGCCATTAAAAACGTTACGGTGAAGGAAAGTCCGGAGTGGCTGCAGACGAAATTGCGTACAATCGGTTTGCGTCCGATCAACAACATTGTGGACATCACAAACTATATTCTGCATGCCTACGGACAGCCGATGCACTGTTTTGACGCCGACAAGATAAAAGGCGGCAAGATTGTTGTCAAGACCGTTCCCCAAGGAACCAAGTTCGTTACGCTGGACGAGGTGGAGCGGACGCTTTCCGACCGTGACCTGATGATATGCAACGCGGAAGAGCCGATGTGCATCGCCGGAGTTTTCGGCGGACTGGATTCGGGCACGACCGAACAGACTAAAGATGTGTTCCTCGAAAGTGCCTATTTCCATCCTACCTGGGTGCGTAAGACCGCCCGCCGTCATGGACTGAGCACCGACTCTTCGTTCCGCTTTGAGCGCGGCATCGATCCTAACGCCACGATTTATGCCCTGAAGGAGGCAGCTCTGCTGGTGAAAGAACTGGCGGGAGGAGAAATCGCCTCTGAAATCAAGGACAATTATCCGGCTCCGATTGCCGACTTCCCCGTAGAGCTGACATATGCCTATGTAAACGGGCTGATCGGTAAAGATATTCCGAAAGATACGGTCAAACGTATCGTATCGAGCCTTGAGATGAAAATTGCCGGGGAAACGGAAGAGGGCTTGTCGTTGTTGGTTCCTCCTTACCGTGTAGACGTAAACCGCCCTTGCGATGTGGTTGAAGATATTCTGCGTATCTATGGATATAACAACGTGGAGATTCCGACTGCGTTGAAGTCGAGCCTGAACGTAAAAGGCGAATACGACAAGTCGAACAAGCTGCAGAACCTGATTTCGGAACAGCTTGTCGGTTGCGGCTTCAATGAGATTCTGAACAACTCGCTGACGGCTTCCGCTTATTATGAGGGTCTGGAAACTTACAGGCCGGAAAACCTGGTTCATGTGATGAATCCGCTGAGCAATGACCTGAACGTGCTGCGCGCTACCCTTCTTTTCGGCGGACTGGAAAGCATCTGCCATAACGCGAACCGCAAGAATGCGGACCTGAAGTTCTTCGAGTTTGGAAACTGCTACCATTATCATGCAGAGAAAAGGAGTCCTGAAAAGGCGTTGGCTCCTTATTCTGAAGAATTCCATCTCGGCCTGTGGGTGACCGGCAAGCGGGTTAGCAATTCATGGGCTCATCCGGACGAAGATTCTTCAGTATACGAACTGAAGGCTTATGTGCTGAACATCTTCCGCCGTTTGGGTGTAAACTTCGGAGCTGTGGTGTTCGGCAATCTGGCGGATGATATCTATTCGGCTGCCTTGTCCGTGCATACGCGCGGAGGAAAGCTGCTCGCTACGCTGGGCGTGCTCCACAAGAAGATACAGAAGAAGTTCGACATTGACAACGAAGTATATTATGCCGACCTGAACTGGACGGAACTGATGAAGGCTGTCAGAAACAATGCGGTTGCTTATAAGGAAATATCCAAATTCCCGGCCGTGAAACGTGACTTGGCCCTGCTGATCGACAAGAAAACGCAATTTGCGGAGATCGAGAAGATTGCTTACGAAACCGACAGGAAGCTGCTGAAGAGCGTGGAACTGTTTGACGTTTATGAGGGCAAGAATCTGGAAGCGGGCAAGAAGAGCTATGCCGTAAGTTTCGTGCTTCAGGACGAAAACGCGACTCTGAACGACAAGCAGATCGACAAGTTCATGCAGAAACTGGTTCAGAATCTTGAAAATAAGCTGGATGCCAAACTGAGATAAACGGTGGCCCGCAGCTGAAACAACCGGAAGAAACTATAACTTCAAAAAATAATAAAAAATAAAATCCAATGGGAAGAGCGTTTGAATATAGAAAAGCTACAAAACTGAAAAGATGGGGCCACATGGCCAAAACATTTACTCGTCTGGGCAAGCAAATCGCTATTGCAGTGAAGGCTGGAGGACCGGAACCGGAAAACAATCCGACTTTGCGTTCGGTTATCGCCACTTGCAAGCGCGAGAATATGCCGAAGGACAACATTGAGCGTGCCATCAAGAATGCGATGGGCAAGGATCAGAGCGAATACAAAGGAATGACTTACGAAGGATACGGCCCTCACGGTGTGGCTGTGTTTGTTGATACGCTGACAGACAACACGACACGTACGGTTGCCGATGTGCGTTCTGTATTCAACAAGTTCGGCGGAAACCTGGGTACCACAGGTTCTTTGGCTTTCCTGTTCGACCATAAGTGTGTGTTCACTTTCAAGAAGAAGGAAGGCATTGATATGGAAGAACTGATTCTGGACCTGATCGATTACGGCGTTGAGGATGAATATGACGAGGATCCGGAAGAAGGCACTATCACGATCTACGGCGATCCGAAGAGTTATGCTGCCATACAGAAGCATCTCGAGGAAAGCGGTTTTGAGGATGTCGGCGGTGAGTTTACGTACATTCCCAATGACCAAAAAGATGTGACTCCGGAACAGCGCGAAACAATCAATAAGATGGTTGAACGCCTGGAAGAGTTTGATGATGTGCAGACTGTTTATACAAACATGAAGCCGGAAGAAGACGAAGAGTGATTTTGTTGGATAACCGATAGGCAGGAGCTGTTTCAAATGCGTGAAAATGATTTGAAGCAGCTTTTGTCATATTCCGGTTCGTGATTGGCAAAGACAAATGTTGAATCGTATAATTGGCAGAGATGAAGATAAGCTATAAAACTCAGGGAACTTGCAGCACATGCATTGATGTGGAAGTAGAAAACGGCATCGTGAAGGATGTCCGTTATACGGGAGGCTGCAATGGAAATCTGAAAGGAATAAGTGCGCTGGTCAAAGGGATGCCTGTAGATGAAGTGGTCAGGCGCCTGGATGGGATTCGTTGCGGAAACAAAGAAACTTCATGCCCCGACCAGCTTTGCAAGGCTTTGCGCCAGTGTGCATTGGACGAAGGCCGGTGACGCAGGTGCGGCTTTCGGACACAAGGGCACAAAGTTCGGCGTATTTTTACTGGAACAGCTTGTTTGCGTTTCCTGCGGCTTTGTGCCTTTGCGTTCGTTTTTTATGTGTTCTTGATGGTTTGTCTGAAGAAGGATGTATCAGCCGATCTTGCTTATTTTTTTCAGCTTTTCTTCATCGATGATTTTTATTTTACGGCCGTCGATGGTGATGAGCTTTTCCGACGCAAAGTTCGACAAGGTGCGTATGGCGTTGGACGTTGTCATGTTCGACAGGTTGGCGAGATCTTCTCTTGAGAGGTAGATGCTGAGCGTGCATTGGTCTTCTTCTACACCGTATGTTTCTTTCAGGAACAGCAGCGATTCAGCCAGACGTCCGCGAATGTGTTTTTGGGTGAGGTTGACTGTCCGTTCGTCAGAAATGCCCAAATCTTTCGACAGTTGTTTGATGAAGAACATGGCCAGCTGGGCATTGTCGAGTATGAGTTCGACAATGACAGGCATAGGAATCAGACAGATGGTGCACGGCTCGAATGCAGCCGCGGCAGTTACGAAATTTTCTTTGGCAAAATACGCCCGATAGGCGAAATACTCCTTGTTCTTGATGACGCGGATAATCTGGCTTCTCCCGCCTACTCCGTCTTTGTATATTTTTACTTTTCCGCTCAGCAGGCACATCAAGTTTTCCGGCGTTTCCCCCTCGCAATAAATCGTTTCGTTTTTTTTGTATTTTTGAATTGTAAAGTTCTTTGCGAGCAACTCTTTTTGAGCTTGCGTCAAAGGTTGCCATAAATCGGGTATGCTTTCGGCAATTTCAGTTTCTGTTAGTTCCTTTTTTACCATAAGATGTTACAAAACCATGTTATATGGCACAAAGGTAGTAAGAATATCTTTAAAATATTCTTTTTTCATTGTAAAAAATGCCTTTAAAATGTGGCTTTGTTATATATTTGTCACTGATTATGTGCCGAATCAGAATTTTTAACATATTGGCTTTGGTGGCAGCGCTGGCGTTTGGCTTCATTGCCGTTCCGGCGAGAGGGGGAACGTTTGGCGGCGGGAACAATAATTCCCGGATTACACCCGATTCGGTGTTGAACCATATATTTGACGCTGCTGCGGAACATGCCTCGAAGGTGAAAAGCTATAAGAGCGAGTTGTATCTTAAAGGCAACCTGAAAGTGCATAAGCAGAATCGGATAATCAAATATTTGCCGTCGATGTTCCGCCTTGAAAAGGGCGTGAAGGAATATCTTTATGAATCGGTCAGCGACCTGCATTTCACGGCTCCGAATATTATAGACCGGAAGGTGAGGGCCGTGTCTACCACGTTTCCCAGCGTGCGCGGAGAGGCTTTTGACATCATCGACTATATGCGCTTCAATATCTATGCGCCTTCGCTTATGGGCGACCGCCTTATATCGCCGTTCAATCGTGAAGCGCGGATGCATTATCGCTATGCGTTGGAGGATGTGGTGTATCAGGCTGGCGGACCTGTCTACAAGATCAGGGTTACTCCGCGGTACAAGAGCACGCAGCTGGTTGAAGGGGTGATATGGGTTTCGTCGGCCGACTGGACCATCCGTTATCTGGACTTGTCGGGGAAATATGATCTGGTTGGATTTCGGATAGCGATGCAAATGGGCAATACGGAAAAGACCAGGTATCTGCCGGCTGTGATGGATCTTGACCTGCATTTCAAGTTTCTCCGCAATCACCTTGAAATGCGCTATACGGGATGGATGAAATATACGGAGGTAGTGTTCCGCAAGCCGGGCGAAGAAATTATACCGCGGAAAAACAAAAGTGATTATGACTTGACCGCTTCTTACACGCTGACTTCTGACACTAGCAGTCTGGTCATGTCGAGAGATTCGTTCGACCGTATCCGTCCCATTCCTTTGGAAGCGGCGGAGGATTCGCTGTACAAAAGCTTGGATTACAGGCTGCGGACGCACAAGGCTGATTCCTCTAAAGCCGAAGGGCCGCTGAAGAAAAGCTTTGTATTCTGGGGGCAGATCGGAGATGCCCTCATCAGCAGCTATAACGTAGACCTCTCGAAGGTGGGCAACATATCCTGTTCGCCTATCATCAATCCCCTGCTCGTGAGCTACAGCCACCGCAATGGAATCTCCTACCGGCAAGTGTTTAAGTACAATAAACTGTTTCATGACGGCAAGCTTCTGCGTATTGCTCCGCAAATAGGCTTCAACTTTACGAAGAAGGAATTGTATGGAAAGGTGGATGTGGAGTATGTGTACAATCCGGCAAGACACGGTGCCTTTGAGCTTCATGCCGGAAACGGTAACCGGATTTACAGCAGTGTGGTGCTTGACCAGCTGGAGCAGATGCCTGACAGTACGTTTTCTTTTGACGGACTTGAACTTGACTATTTCAAGGACATCTATGTGGACGTGTCGCACAACTTCGAGATTGTCAACGGCCTTCGTCTGTGGACCGGACTTTCGATGCACTGGCGTTATACGAAAAGCACGCCGGAAGTGGAAACGCGGGTCCGTTCCAAATACAACAGTTTCGCTCCCCGCATCCGTGTGGAATGGACTCCGGGCATGTATTACTATATGAACGGAAAGCGGAAAATCAATGTCGGCTCTCTTTATCCGACTTTCATGCTGGACTATGAAAGGGGCATCCGTCTGTTGAAGAACTCGGGTACATACGAGCGGATAGAACTTTCCATTGAGCAGAATATCCGTTTGCGCAATGTGCGCTCACTTTCGTATCATGTAGGTGGGGGTATGTTTACAGACCAGTCGGATATGTATTTCGTCGATTATGCGCATTTCTCCAATCTGAATCTTCCTCAGGGGTGGAATGATGACATCGGAGGAACTTTTCAGACGCTTGACGGCCGCTGGTATAACGCTTCAAGCCATTATATACGGGGAAACTTTACTTATGAGGCTCCGTTTATTCTTCTTTATCCGGTGAGCAAGCTGCTTTCGTTTGTGCAGAAGGAGCGCGTCTATGCGGGCGTTCTTTTCATGCCTCATCTGAATCCTTATTTGGAATTCGGATACGGCTTTGCCACGCATATATTCGATGCCGGTATCTTTATCGGAAATGAAAAAGGTAAATTTACATCTGTAGGATGCAAATTTACCTTTGAACTGTTCAATGACAATAACAGATGATGCCGGGATTATACCAGTTCATCGGATGTATAGCTTTGAGGCAGCGGGCGGCAGTTGTATCCTGATGCCATGATTTCCCCGTAGGCACCGGCCGAGCGGATGGCGAAAAGGTCGCCGCGGCGGGCCTTGTTCAGGTCGATGGCCTTTCCGAATACATCGGATGATTCGCAGATCGGCCCCACGACATCGTATGCTTCTGCGGGCTCTTCCGATGTGATGTTTTCGATTTTATGGTATGCCTGGTACAGTGCCGGGCGGATGAGGTCCGTCATGCCTGCATCAACGATGGCAAACTGTTTGTTTGTCCCTTGCTTTACGTAGATTACTTTTGTAATCAGGCTTCCGCATTGGCCTACAACCGATCGTCCCAGTTCGAAGTGCAGCGTCTGTTGCGGACGCAGCCGCAGGTGTTTGTGGTATGTTTCGAAATATTCGGCAAAAGCAGGGACAGCCTGTCGGTTCGGATGCATATAGTCGATTCCCAGACCTCCTCCCACATTGATGTGTTCTACAATGATCTGGCGTGCATAAAGCTTCTCCTGAAGTTCGTTTATGCGGTTGCAGAGAGCGATGAAATCCCCCATATCCATGATTTGCGAGCCGATATGGAAGTGCAGCCCGCAGAATTTGACGTTCTTCATTTCCAGCGCACGGTCGATGACGTAATCCATGTCTTTCATGCTGATTCCGAACTTGTTTTCCGCCAGTCCGGTTGTGATGTTGGCATGTGTGTGTGCTCCTACGTCCGGATTGATCCGGAAAGCGACGCGCGCCGTCTTGTTTTTAGCTGCTGCAAGTTCGTTGATGACTTCCAGTTCGGGAACAGACTCTACGTTGAAGCAGAAAATGTCGTAATCAAGTGCAAGGTTAATCTCCTTGTCTGTTTTGCCCACTCCGGCAAAGACTATCTTGCCGGCAGGGAATCCGGCTTTGATGGCCGCCTTGATTTCTCCGCCGCTTACGCAGTCGGCACCCAGTCCGCTTTCGCGTATGATGCTAAGGATTTTTGGATTTGCGTTTGCTTTCACGGCATAATGCACGTGGTATTTGCCATATTTCCCGGCTTCGGAACTGATGGTCTTGAGCGTATTGCGCAGCAAGTTCGTGTCGTAGTAATAAAACGGAGTTTCCAGTTCGCGGAATTTGTTTACGGGGAATGTTCCTTTCATATGTCTTTAAATTTACTTGTTTTGTATAATGTATTGCTATAAGTCAGAACGCGTTGCCGCTTGTTCGCAGTAAAACGGATGTTTTTATTGGCTCCGTTGCTTTGTGTCTGGTCCGGCGTAATTTCTTGCCGTTGAAAAGGAGGCTTTGCAAAAAGAGCGGATGATGCGGCAGTCAACCGTTTCATCCGCTCCGCATGTCACATCATGTGAGTGGTTTATTTGTGATTGAAAAGCACGTCGCTTAATGACTGGAGTGCACGTTGCTTGTCCGACTCACGGATCAGGAACGAAATATTGTAGTTGCTGCCTCCGTATGAAATCATGCGCACCGGAATATCGCGCATGGCATCAAGCGCTTTGGCTTCGAAGCCGACATTTTCCCATTCTAAATCACCCACGACGCAGACAATGCACATGTCATCGTCTACCGTAACTGTTCCGTATTTTTTCAGGTCGTTTACGATTTCATTCAGGTGTTTGGTGTTGTCTATCGACATCGACACACCCACCTCGGAAGTGCAGACCATATCAATGGCTGTCTGGTAGCTTTCGAATATCTCAAAGACCTTGCGGAGGAATCCGTGTGCAAGCAGCATACGGCTTGACTTGATTTTAATTGCCGTGATGTTGTCCTTGGCGGCAACAGCCTTGATCTTTCCCTTTTCTGTGTCGTTTGAAATCAGCGTTCCCGGAGCCGACGGTTCCATCGTGTTGAGCAAGCGTACAGGGATATTTGCATATTTGGCTGGCTGTACACAAGTGGGATGCAGGATTTTTGCTCCGAAATAGGCCAGTTCTGCAGCTTCTTCAAAATGAAGCTGGCGTACCGGCGACGTTTTGTCCACGATACGCGGATCGTTGTCATGCATGCCGTCGATGTCAGTCCAGATTTGGATTTCAGAAGCATTGATTGCCGCTCCGATAAGTGAGGCGGTATAGTCGCTTCCGCCGCGCTGCAGGTTGTCGATTTCTCCATAAGCGTTGCGGCAGATGAATCCTTGTGTAATGTATATTTCATATCCGGCGTTCGCTTCTAGCTGCGCGTCAAGCTTTTCGCGGATATAAGTCAGGTCGGGTTCGCCGTTCTTGTCCGTGCGCATGAACTCAAGCGCCGGAATCAGTACGGCTTTCACTCCCTGTTCGCACAGGTAGTTGGTAACCATGTTCGTAGAGATTATTTCTCCTTGAGCCAGGATTACTTTTTCTTCAAACAAAGTGAAGATATCTTTGGTGTATGAGCGAATATAGTCGAATACAGCTTTGACAAATTCCAGGGTCTTCTGTTTATATTCTTCCGTAGAATATAACTCATCAATATGCTGTTTGTATTTGGCCTCCAGTCTGTTGATGATTTCATTCGCGCCCTCTGGATTTTTCTTGTACAGATAATCCGAAATTTCAACTAGTGTGTTGGTTGTTCCCGACATGGCGGAAAGAACTACAATTTTCTGTTCGCCGTCAGTAATTAATTTGGCAACATCTTTCATTCTTTGTGCAGAACCTACCGATGTTCCTCCAAACTTTAAAACTTTCATTTTACGTTTCGAATTTAATTGTTTGTGAATATAATTTGCCGCAAATTTACGAATAAATTGCTGATTGCCGGTTTTTTCGGGTAAAAATCATTTCCTGCTTTGTCTTTTTTATGAATTGTGCATTGGATTGAAGCGGTGTTGTTCGCACCGGTATACTTTCCCTGGAAATTCGTTCAGCAGATTCAGGTTGTGGGTCGTCATGATGATGGCCGATCCCTGGCTGCATATTTCTTTCAGCAGTTCCACGATTTTCCGTCCGGTTTCCGCATCCAGATTGCCGGTCGGTTCATCAGCGAGAATAATGTCCGGCCTGTTGAGTATCGCCCGCGCAATGACAATGCGCTGCTGTTCTCCTCCCGACAGCTCGTTTGGCATTTTGTATCCTTTGGTTTCCATGCCTACTTGTGTCAGCACTTCCTGAATCCGGTTTTCGATTTCCATCTTGTTTTTCCATCCGGTCGCTTTCAGAACGAACTTCAGGTTTTCATACACAGTCCGGTCTGTCAGCAGTTGGAAATCCTGGAAAACGATTCCCAGCCTTCTTCGGAGGGAGGGGATGTCTTTTTGTCTGATGCTCTGCATGTCGTGTCCCAGCACGTTGGCCTCGCCCTGCTTTATCTCTACTTCTCCATAGATGGTTTTGAGGAATGTAGACTTTCCGCTTCCCACTTTTCCGATCAGATAGACGAATTCTCCTTGTTTCAGTTCGAAGTCGATTCCTGTCAGGATAATCTGGCCTTGAAGTTCGATTTCTACATTTTTATACGATATGATTGTCTGGTTCTCCATATTCACACCCGAATCAATGTTTTTTCCAGGTTGCACTGTGGCGTTCTTTCAGTTCCCGTGCCAGGTCTTCGATGCGGTAGCCTTTCGAGGTGAGCAGCACGATCAGGTGGTAAAGCAGATCTGCTCCTTCATAAATGAGCCGTTCGTCTGTGCCGTTACATGCTTCGATGATTGTTTCCACGGCTTCTTCGCCAACTTTCTGTGCCATTTTGTTTACGCCCGACTTGAAAAGGCTGGTTGTGTATGAGTTTTCAGGCATTTCTTCGTGGCGTTTGTCTATGAAGTCTTGCAGTTCTTTCAGAAACATGATGTCCTGCTCATTTTTTTCTCCCCAGCATGTATCCGTTCCCTTGTGGCAGACCGGTCCGCACGGATTTGCCATGACCAGCAGGGTGTCGTTGTCGCAGTCGGCTTTGATGGACACGACGTTCAGAAAGTTTCCGCTTTCTTCCCCCTTGGTCCAGAGGCGTTTTTTCGTGCGGCTGAAAAAGGTTACTTTGCCTGTTTCGACAGTCTTTTCGTAAGCTTCTTTATTCATGAATCCCAGCATCAGTACTTTCTGTGTGCTGTTGTCCTGGATTATGGCCGGAATCAGGCCGTCCATTTTATCGAAATCTAGTTCCATCATATATGTTCTGTTTTTTAATTATTCAAGTTTCGCAAGTAAAAAAGTATAGCTTTTAGTTCTGTATTTCGCAGAAA
>ERZ894203.231-NODE-231-length-55060-cov-14.921934_pt1 | contig 55060 bp, 45 predicted proteins | sample MGYA00380286_ERZ894203 | MGnify/ENA primary metagenome ERZ894203 (study PRJEB32331, sample SAMN06328484) | human gut metagenome | biome: human gut microbiome; feature: stool | host: Homo sapiens | collected 2014-02-06 ... | reverse complement strand
TCAAAAAACGAACCTGTCCGCTTCTTACCTTGCCAAACAGCTCCGTCTTTCTTAACTCCGTATTCGCTTCATGAATAAAGGCAATCTCTTCTTCCGATACACCCCGGTTCACGAGTTTCCGCTTAATGTCATGATAGACATCATCAAACACCTCTGCTTCTACTATCTTTTCTCCATCGGCTGCAGTCGTTTTTCCAACGATCTTCGGTGTCGAAAGGTCACAAAAGATAAGCTGTGCGGATTTGTCTGCCTTTGTCCTGTCCCATATTTCATACGCCTTTTGCACAAGGGCGTTGACTTTGGAATGTTCTTCATCCGGCAGTAACGGATTAATCAATCTCTGATCCAGTGCCAGCTTCCTTCCATCATTTGTTATCTTTAACATGTTATCTTCATGCGGTTCCACGCTCCTGTCACGGACTGCCTCCGCCCGCTCCGCTAACGATGCAACCATCTCCTTTTGATGTTCGCTCGGCTGTAATACCACATTTTCATACTCTGCTTTCGGAATGGGTAGATTTAACATATCCGGTGTTTGAATATCCGCACACTCCTTAAACAGGGCGATTAACTCCGGCAGATTGTAAAACTTGGCAAATCTCGTCTTTGCACGGTATCCGGTTCCCTCCGGTGCAAGTTCGATCGCTGTCTGCGTCTCTCCAAAGGAAGATGCCCAGGAATCAAAATGCCCCAGTCCCATCCGCTGCAGCGTATCATACTGCAGGTAACGCATGTTGGTGTATAATTCCGTCATACTGTTAGAAATCGGGGTTCCTGTTGCAAAGGTAATGCCCTTTCCGCCGGTCAGTTCATCCAGATACTGACACTTGGCAAACATATCGGAAGATTTCTGTGCTTCCGACTGGGCAATCCCCGCTACATTACGCATTTTTGTATGTAAAAAAAGATTTTTGTAATAATGACTTTCATCCACAAAAAGCCTGTCCACTCCTAGCTGTTCAAAGGTCACAACATCATCTTTTCTGGAAGTATCATTCAGTTTGTCCAATCGTGTCTGAAGGGTTTTCCTCATTTTCTCCATCTGCTTAATGGTATAGCGTTCTCCCTGCTCCGCTTTGATTTCTTCAATCGACTGCGTGATCTCCGCAATCTGTCGCTCAATAATGGCAGTCTGCCGTTCGGCAGATAAGGGTATCTTTTCAAACTGACTATGTCCGATGATCACCGCATCATAATCGCCGGTAGCAATCCGTGAGCAGAACTTTTTACGATTTGCCGGCTGAAAATCTTTCTTGGTAGCCGCTAAAATATTGGCTCCCGGATACAATCGTAAAAAGTCACTGGCCCACTGCTCCGTCAGATGGTTTGGTACGACAAACAAACTTTTCTGACATAAACCCAGACGCTTGCTTTCCATTGCAGCCGCAACCATTTCAAATGTTTTTCCGGCACCGACACAATGCGCAAGCAGTGTATTATTTCCATACAAAACATGAGCCACGGCATTTTTCTGATAACCCTTTAACTCAATATCCGGTGTCATTCCCGGAAACTTCAAATGAGAACCGTCATACTCTCGTGGTCTGGTGGAATTAAACAATACATTGTATTTACCTACGAGTTCATTACGCCTGTCCATGTCACGAAATACCCAGTCCCGGAAGGCTTCCCTCATGGCATCCTGCTTCTGTGCGGCAATCGTTGTCTCTTTTTTATTGAGAACCCGCTTTTCTTTGCCATCCTCGATCACTGTGTCATACACACGGCTGTCCTTCAGATTCAGGGAGTCTTCCAAAATCTGATACGCATTTCTCCGGCTGGTTCCATAGGTCATGTTTACAAGTGCGTTTCCAAAGTCCGCATTTTTTCCCTTTACATTCCACTGCCCGGTCACATCGGAATATTGGATCTTTATTACATCACGATTTAGCAAATGCTCCGGTGTCTCAAACACTTCCCGCATAAAATCCTCGATAAATCTCGGTTCAATCCATGTTGCTCCAATCCGGACTTCAATCTCACTGGCATCCAGTTCTCTCGGCTGTACCCGTTTCAGGGCTTCCACATTGACCGCATACATGGGTTCATTCTTCGCAAAAGTTTCGGCTGCTTCCAGTTTATTTCGCACATTTCCGCTTAAATAAGCATCCGCTGTTTCCCATTCCTCACTAAGTGGATTTTTGAAGATAATGCCGGTCAACTCATCGATCAGCGTATCTTTGTCTTTTCCACTCAGTTCCGACATGTATTCAAAATCAATCGCTGCTTTTTCTGCCAATGAAACCGCTAACGCTTCACTTGCCGTATCCACACTGGTCACAACTTCTGCTTTCTTTATGGTGCGCTTCGTAAACATATCCGCTTTTCCAAGAAAGTTACCTTCCTCGTCCTGTTTCTCCAGTGAACAGAGCAGACAATAGCTGCTGTCCTGATGAAACGCCCGCTTATTAGTTTTGGAATAAATCCTCCCATAGTCTTTTGCAAAGGAATCATACAGGTCATTTAACTGTTTCTGCCTGGAATGAATCTGCTCATCCTGATAATCTTCTAACTGTAATCGGATCAACTCCTGCGTGCAGTCCCTTATGGCAACCATGCCCTGGATCCTCTCAAGCATTCCCTCAGAGGCTTCCACCGGACGCATCAAAGAGTTTTCCCGATAATACAACCGATCATCAATCAGAGCATAGCTAAAGTTCTTTACTTCCGGCACGGCAGGGATAACCTCTGCTATCAACTCCTCATTCAGTTCTTCCAGTTCAATTTCTTCATAAGAACCCTCGATAAAAGACAGACTCTTTTGTAACTGCTCCTCGAAAGGAAGTGAATCATCCGGCACACAGGTACTCTCCATTCCATACGGTCCACTGACCATTTCCATCGAACCAACAACCATCTCCGGATGTTCCACAAAGTAGCTGTTCATTGCTATGCCATTCTCATCCTGTGAAAGATGCACCCAGTCCGGTTCTATGTCTACAATGCGGTCACGCTTCTGTAAGAAAAGAATATCCGATGTGACTTCTGTTCCGGCATTGGCTTTGAATGCGGTATTGGGAAGTCTGACCGCCCCCAATAATTCAGCTCTCTGTGCAATGTACTTTCGCACCTTTGGATTTTCCTTATCCATCGTTCCCTTACTGGTGATAAAAGCAATCACACCGCCCGGACGCACCTGATCTAAAGTTTTTCCAAAGAAGTAATCATGGATCAAAAAGTTGTATTTATCGTATTTCTTATCTGCCACCTTGTACTGACCAAATGGAACATTGCCAACAGCAGCATCAAAAAAATCATTCGGAAATGCCGTTTTCTCATACCCATCCACGGTAATATTGGCTTTCGGATATAGTAGTCTGGCTATCCTTCCTGTCAGACTATCCAGCTCAACACCATACAAATGGCTCTCCCGCATCGTCTCAGGCAGCATACCAAAAAAGTTGCCGATTCCCATCGAAGGCTCTAAAAGATTTCCTTTTGTAAATCCCATTCTTTGCAATGTCCGGTAAATCTCCTGAATAATCACAGGACTGGTGTAATGGGCATTCAGGGTACTTTCCCTTGCAGAAATATACTCTTCCTCTGACAACAGGGTTTTTAGCTCTGCATACTCCTTCGCCCAGGCACTCTTGGTTTCATCAAAAGCATCCGCAAGACCGCCCCAGCCGACATACTTTGATAAGACCTCCTGCTCCTCATTCGTTGCCGGTCTTTTCTCCGATTCAATCGTTTCCAATGTACGAATGGCTTCCACATTTCGCTGAAACTTTTCTTTTGTTGTGCCGACACCTAATTCCATGTCGGAAATTACATAGTTTTCTGCTGAAATGTCCTCTGACGCATTATTTTCTAAAAGGACCTCTGGTTCACCAATTACTTCATCCAGTTCTTCCTTTGCCTGCTGCAGTGCCTTTTCTTTCTGTTCCTGTTTATACTGGGTATACTTTTCTTTCGCTGCTGGTGTAAGATAACGATCCTCTTTCATCAGCTTTTCAATCCGTTTTGCCACGACATTCCATGAAAGAAGAACTTCCGCATCCGGTGTCATAATACTGCCCTTGCGTAATTTAATTCCTTTCGCATCATAATCCTTAAAACTGCGATCCGAACCTGCCAGTGCATGACTGGTACCTCCGGTTCCATACTCATTTTTCAGAAAATCAGCGGCTTCCTTTAAGGTATGCTCCTGATGATAGAAGTCATAAATACGAAAGTTTCCATGAACAAAGCCGGAACCTTTTGATAAAGTATGATCAATTTCATCTGCGGTGATAAAATCTTCCGTGACAACATTTATATCTTCCGGTAACGGGAACTCAACTCTTTCATTCAAAAGATCTGCAAGGTCATCCCGCAGCTCCTGTGGATCTTTTGCTAACCGGAATCGGTACTCCAATTCGCCTTTTTCTACTCTTTGAATGGTTCTGTCCATTTGTGCAATCACCTTTCGGACTTCATACTCTTTGGCTAACATATCGACAATATATTCATGTTCCCCCGGATAATTATATCCACGGATTCCCAGTTCTTCTGGAAATGTTCCAACCGAATCCCGGAAATAAAAGAAAAGCATATCGGCTAACTCTTTTCTTACAAACTGGTCAGCCAGATATGCTTCCTTGCTGTCAATGTAACTACCCGCTTCGATCTGTCCACGAATCACGGACTCCACAACACTCCATGAAAGGTGTACCTCGGTGTCTTCAAAAGCAGAAGTACCATGTGCCGCATACATTCCATCTTTGTTAAACCAGACTGAAATTTGTTCCCCTCCAAGTTGAAATCCTTTGCCGGTTTCTCCGTATTCTTTCTGAAGAAAATCCGCCATTTCTTCCGGTGTTTTTCCGGTTTGATACTTATGATAAATTCGTTTCCGGCTATTCTTCTTTCCTCCGCCGGTGCGAAGAATTTCCTCGATCTGCCCCGCAGTTATCGTGCCGAAAAGGAATCTGTCCGATGGCATTTCTGCCTGTGCCATTGCAATATTTCCCACCTGCTCCGACATAAGAGAAAATAAATCCATCTGTCGATAGGGACTGTCTGCAGGTGGTTCATACTGCTCTAACTCTGCTACTGATAAACCAGTTCCTTCAGAACGATCTCCTCCGCCTGCTGATAGATCCGGTTCATCTCTTTCGTCCACTGCAGCGGATCGTTCTGTTTCAGTTCCTCCGTCACGGTCTGGTTCTTCGACAACTGCTGTGTCAACACCTCGAACCTCTCCTCTGCCTGTTCCTGTATCTCCAGGCAGTGTGTCAGCAGTTCTCCGCTCAGAAGAAGTCCCGTGTAAATCCCCCTCCTGTGGTTTTTCAGATAATTCTTCCGCAACACTCCGTATTTCGTCAGCAACGTTCCTTCTTGCTCCGAAGGTATCAGATTCGGAATCCGATAGTCTCCATTCCTTTCGTATGTCAGATTCATGCCCTGCCACCGCCCTTTCTGTATGATTATGATTTCCTATATATCTTCTATTTTGCAATAACGCCCTGTCATACCTTGCAATCGTTCTGCCAATCCGGATCAGCACCGGTTCACATAACTCCGAAGTGGTACTGCCAAGCACCGATAAGGTTCTGAGTGTATTAAACTCATGGATGTAATCAAAGGTCAAATCATCAGCAAACTCTGTCATATCACATCCACATCGCTTCAAGATGGTATAGCTTACACTTTGCACCAGCATTTCCCGAAACCGGACAGCAACTGCATCCCCATCCAGATCTTCCAGGAAACTGTTTGCCGCTTCATCGATCACCTCATCGACCGCTTCCTCATAAAAATCTTCCGCTATTCTTTCGGCAATCTCATAAATACGGTTTTCAAAAGGAAGGGCATCATTGGTACTGCCATAAATGTGCTCCAGTTCGGCAAGAACCACTTCTTTATGTTCTTCCCTCAAATGCCAGATAAACGGATCTTTACCAATCCGTCTTGCCTTATGAACATCGGACACATCAAAGACATATCGAAGTTTTGGTCTTTCACTTTCCCCATCAATAAGGGCAATTCCTTTTGCTCCCCGGTTTACCCAACAAAACATCCTCTCATTCCACATTTCAAGCGAGGCACAGGCAGTTGCGTCCGGTCGCTGTGCATAGATGAGTAGCTGGTCCTCAAAGGGATACTTATATAACCTTGACGCAACATCAAGGTATCGAATCCACTGCTCTCTGCCACGACAGACTTTCTTTGCGGTCTCTCGTGCTAATACAGAGATTTTTACATATTTCGTCATTCCTTTTTCCTCCTGCACCTGCTTCTGTTTGGACATAATGTCCAAACGCTGCTGTTACTGATCCCGGCTTTCCGCAATAGCGGTTATGTACCCCATCAGCCTTTTTTCACTGTCTGTATTCCTTTCAATATCCATCCTCATTTTCTCATCATTTCTTTCTTCGTTTTTTTCTTCTTCCATTTGTCTGTACCTCCAATTCCTTTCACTGATTTCTTGTTTCATAGACATAGGGCTTTTGAAACATGAGCTTTATACTCCTTCTCACAAGCTGAACCAATGTCAGTCCGTTTTTTTGGTAAAATCCACAAAGCCCAATGATACCGATCACCGGCATACACAGTGTAATGGCTGTATTAATCCCTACGCTAAAGTAAAAATGCAGAAGCAGGATTCCTCCCACTCCTGTAAGTAATGCACTTCCTCCGAATACGCACTCCCTGAAAGACAATCCCTTGAAGAAATCATCTTTAAAGGCAGCCACATCCGGATTGATTGTTTTTGTCATTGATCTCCCCCATTTCTATAAATTAAATGCTTTCTGCATGACGCTGTCCGACATCTTTACCGAAGATGAAATGACACCCATTTTCAAGCAATACTCCAACAGCCGGATGATTGCATTATCCGTGTCGATTGCAACGGTATTGATAAAACTTGCACTGATGACAATCACAACTGCAATAAGCAGCGCAGAAAACACATATCCGAAAAAGGTGCGTATATAGGAATAACCCACATTTGCCGTCTGACCGCCTGCTGCAAGAGTAGACAATGCCACACCCGCAAACGGAGCGATCATGTAAATCTTCAGAATACGATTTAACACCGTCAGCACCACGATAAATCCGCATACCACGGTAAATAAGAAAAACAGAATGCTCGTCAAAAAAGCGGTCATCGTTCCAAAGTCCGCACTGGATATATTTTCATACACCTTTACACCATCAAAATCATAAATCATTGACAGTTTGTTTTCTCCCAAAATTGCAGAGGTCAGGTTCTTGCCCCATGCAAAAAACTTCGGCATATAACTTAGCGCCATGCTCATTACATTTGAGGTTATAATCAACCGAATGAACATTTTTATCGTTCGTTCAAATGTCAGATCTGCATGTAAGTCGCAGCTGTCCCTGCAAAATCCATACAAGAAAAAAATGCAGAGCAAGGAAACTGCAACTACATTTAAGGTGGTATAGATCGTTGATATATTTTCCCAGACATCTTTATAGGTGCCGGAAGATGGATTTTTCGTCAAAACATCGGCTGCCAGTTTCATCATGTCATTCCATGCGTACCCGGCAGCTTCAAAAAAGTCTTTACCGCTAAAGAAATCTCCTAAATCTGAGAAAAATCCTGTTACGGAATCCCACAATCCCACCATCATCACCTCCTTTCAGGATTCCGGACACAGCGAAATTTTATGATCCGCTGCACCCGCTTTTATTATGAAACACCCAATAGTTTCAGAATTGCCGGAACTGCAATCATAACCAGACCACCAATTACTTTTTTGATTGCCTGACTCTGCTGTGTTGTATCATGTGCCGAATACCCGGTACCAAAGTCTAACAGTCCCCAGGCAAGAAAAATCACACCAACTCCACCAACACAGCCAAGAACCAAGTCCTTGATTACATTGATGCCGTCCGTAACTTCCGTCACTCCGGTATCTGTTGCATCACTTTTTCCTTTTTCACTTTTCGCCAGTGCTGCAACCGGCACATTTGTCAGTATCCAAAAATAGATCAATGCTGCCGTTCCTGCACCCCGTTTCCATAATCCATTGCAGCGTGGTTTCATAACCTCTAATTCCTTATGCATTGTTATCCTCCTTGCTTTCTGTTATCGTTTCCTGCAGCCGATTACCATGAGCCGCTTATCTTTCCCATCCATCGTCCGGCAAGTGGAAAGCGTTACAAACTTATATTTCCGAAAGAATGTCTCTGCATCACTTTCATCCATTTCCTTTTTCATCTTCTTTGCCGCTTCACTCTGAAACTTGCTGTGACTTAGGATTTTCTCTACCATCCCGTAATAATCCTTCTCATTTCCGTAATCCGTAAAAGAATAGTAATCTGCATATTTGTCCGTTTCCAATATCGAAACGATATGATAGTCCTGCTCCTTTCCCTCTACCGGAGTAAACGAAAACACGGGATGTTCCTTAAAAAATGTTTCCTCTCGGAAATTTTGCAGATAGCCAAAGTACCGTCTCCCGTTGATGTTGTGACCGTAAATGATAAGATTGTCACTGTCTGTCTTACAGCGGACATCTAAAAACGGTGTCCCATAAAAGCTGTAATCACCATGCACATCCCGGTGAAGATAATACTGCCAGTCACCTTCGTGATGACCTTTGATACCTGTCTGCATAACCGGATAAGAAAAGCCGGTGCCTTTGATTTCTAGCCACCCGATCATATCTTTATACTTTTTGTGGAGGTTCCGTACACCGCCTTTTTCTTTCTCCGTGGTAATCTCTTTTTCTATGTTGTCCTGCTTGATTTCCTGATCCATGGTTCTTTTTAACCAAAGTCCAAGAGCCAAAGCAATGACTGCTAAAATAAAAAAAGAGAAGAAAAGTATTCTTCTTGAAAATACCTTTCTTCCCTTTGGGGTCGAAATGTTATTTAGTTGTTTGATCATATTTTTGTTTTCCTATAAATCATTCAATATTTATTTGATGTTTTATTCTATTTAAACCAACCGATAAACAGTTCAATTATTTAATATCATATGATTCTCGGCTTCATGTTTTAGAATATACTTACTATAATCAATTTCATTTTTCAATGCAGTATATTTATCATATACTAGTGAAAACACACTTTCTTTTCTATCGTAAATTTTTTTCAAATCAACTTTATCTAGTACAATTATATACCTCTTTTCACTCAGTGCTATTTTCTTAATCAACCCCAAAGAATCATTCCAGTTGCTTCTCCCTGTTACACCGTCCCATGAAATCATAACACCAAAATCTGTACTCGTAACTGCCATAAGTGAACTAAATTTTCCAACGTAAGTAACTCCCACCTTTCCGTCATAGTTTTTACATTCACACAAAAATGATTCTCCAAAACAGGGAAAAGCCCCATTTATTCCTGCTAATCTAGCTGTTTCAGTCCATCTTATTAATAAATCAATTTCATTTGTACTTGTTCTACAATTATTATAAACATCAAATAGATTTATTACACTTTTCTGAAACAATAAAGTCGACAATTCTTCTAATTTCTTACCTTTTTCTCCTTTTGCTAAACCTTCTTGATCAATATAATTATAAAGTTCTCTGTATTTTTTGACATCTTCATCCCCCATCATCAATAAAGTTGAATTATACCTACTAGAATCTCTCAAGAAATCAGCTAATGTGTACCCTGACTTCTCTAATGCTTGTTCAGCTTGTCTAAATCGCTTTTCTTGCATATATAACTATAGTACCTTATATATTATAATAGCATGTTGTAATGGGTCATCGATTTCCGTATCGCAATGTACACAATTGACAACTTCCGGAATATCTAAGGCCGTTTTATAAATATCACCTGTAAATCTTTGACATACTGGACAATAAATATTGAGATACTGCTCAACTATATCATTATCAACGCACAACTCCAAAATATCATAGGTAACTTTTAAATCCATTCCAAGTTCTCTATGAATTGCATCCGGGTAAACCCAATCATTAGAATGGTACTGCTTCATAAATTCTAAGAATACATCTAAATCAATATTAAATTCTTTCTCCTTTAACAAAGGAGCCACTTTTTGAAAGATATTGAATTGCATCATTCATTCGCCCCATTTCTAAATCTTTACATTTACCTGTTATATGTTGTAACAGCGTATATTTCCCATTAAAATAATCAAATGTTATTTTCACAATGTAACTATGTGCTTCAACCGGTTTCACCCACTTGACATAAATATATGGATAACTTGCTGTTGCTTCTTTTTCATTCAAATACTGTAACAAAATTTGTTTAACTTCCTCTGTTTCGTTAAACAATTCTTCATTCTCATCAATTAACTCTCTTAATTCCCCAATAAATGGCAATACATAATCAGCACTTTCAGAGGCTGTTAGTTCAGCAGCTCCCCCATCCTTCAAATCCATCATTTGTTTATACATTCGTACATCCGTATTTTCACTGTCATTTATTATCTTGATTGTATCTGTATGTTCACAACAAAATAATTTTGCTTGTAGATTCGTTTTGATCCAATCTATGCAAACTGTAACAATTTTAGAATATGCTTCTTTATCTATCGGCTCTGCAAAATTATATTTTAAAGAATCATATCTAACTTCTAAAATGCCAATAGCTGGATTAATAACTATAACTATCGGATATCTGTACCCTATCAGATCATATATTTCAGGCTGAAGATACGTTCTTTGCAAAACAAACTTAATAAAATAATTATCACCATCCTTTAATACCATTGGTTTTGCTTCCTTAAGTGAAGTATCTATTACAAAATCTGTTTTATAATTATTTTTATCAAAAAACAAAATTCCCGTATTCGATAATATATCATCAATATTCTTTCCATTCTCTAATTCAAAGAAAAATGGAACCGAATATTTGTATAACTTTTTGAACTCAAATTCCTCATAAAAATCAATGAATGATCTCGAAGTAGTTGTTGTAATTATTATTCCCTTATAATCTCTTTTTGATTCAAAAAACATGGTATCTTGAGTATCATCAATTTTAGCTTGCTGTTCATATGTAATACGATGCTCAGCTTCTAATCTCTTACAAACAAATGCCTGCAAATTTTTGGAAGCACATAACATCGTATTTTTATAAAAATCTAAAAATGTCCGTTCATCCATAGGGGAACTCATAGCACCACCCACTTTCTTTAAATATTTATAATTAATTATACTACATGTTTTCTAATTTTTCCACATCTTTCTTTAAAATTTTTGATATACCAAAAGTTAAGGACATATTGTACTTTTAAACTCATGATATTTTCTCTAACTAACATATAGCCGATGAAAATGGTGAATACCAGATCTTTAACATCAAATCGTATAAGGTGCTATCGGATCATAAGGAACATACTCTGCCTAATGGTGCATCTGCTACACTCTCCAATCACCTTTGGCAGTTTGAATGCAAGATCTGTGTATTCAACATGATAAAACGAATTTATCTCTTTTACAACTCATATGAAAACCTATGGAAAGTTTCAGTTCCTTAATATACTTTTATTTTTCCACAGATTTTCTCTTCCGAAAGACATATACTGCAGCACTAGCTGCAAACAGTACCCCTGCCGCCATCGGAATAATCGGTATCATTCCACCAGTCTGTGGTGTCTCCGGGATATCTGGAATCGGTTCATCCTTTACGATAACCTTCTGCACATCACCGGTATCTTTAATCGTTACCTTTACCGGCTTAGCAAGACGATACCCTGAAGGTGCTGAAGTTTCCTTGAACGTATAGGTTTCCCCAACGACCAGTTTTCCCGTGATGTCATACACATCATCTTTAGTAACAAATTTCATCACTTCATTCCCTTTGGAATCCATAACAATAAATTTAGCACCACCAAGAGCCTGTCCAGTCTTTTTGTCCAGCTTCAAAAGCTGAATATGTGTCTGGTCATCTTTCATAACCGTCTTGTCGTCTTCCTGCTCCAGATATGTACCGTCCTTTTGTTTGATATTTACCACAGAAGTCACCGTTCCGTCCTCTGCCACTTTCTGCTTAAGCATATAGGTAATAGCTTCCGCAGTCACATAACCATTCGCTGGCTTTGTTTCTGTCAGCGTGTATTCCTTATCATGGAAAAGTCCACCCACATGAAGGTTTCCGTTTTCGTCAAAAGAATACTTCAAATTCCGATAACCATCTTCTGGTGTTACTGATACTTTCACCGAGTCCCTATTGCCAGAAGTCCAGGAAATAATCTCCTTTCCTGCCCCATCTGTAATCCTGAGATTGCATCCTGCAAGTTCTTTGGAATCGGCTACCGATACCTTGTCAATCTCATTGGTTGTCTGCTTATTGGATTTTACACATTGTGCATAAATGACTGGAGTGTTTTCATCTTTATAAGTCAATTTTACCGGTATCTCTGTCTGATCCAGGTAATAACTATCCGAAACAGACAATTCCTTCAGATAGTATTCTCCGGAATTATGCGTTTTCGTTCCCGCATTTTCCTGTGAACCAGCTTCAACAGATACGGCAGAACCACTCACACTTTCTGCACTGCCACTCTCTGTATCGGCTTCATCCATAAGCGGCAGCATCATATCCGAAATAACAGAACCATCTGCCCCTGTCGTAAGCGTGGTAAGCTCTGTTCCTGCATCTATAATTTTCTCGCCGTCCACATTGAAAATATCATGTTTCGTATACAGACCAAATACAGCACCGCTGATTGGCTGCTTTGTATCCGAATCTTCTTTCAACAACTGTATCTGTGGTCGTGCCAGCTTATTATGCAGATTCAGCTCACCTTTATCATTGGTATCGGAAGTGGAGTTGAGAACAAATTCATCCCTGCCATTTTTCCATGTAAACTCCAGATTCCATTCATTCTTTTCCGGGAAGACATAGCCATACAAAGTTTTTACTTCTTTTACTTTGTATTTTCCCAAAGGAAGCGTAACATGCACAACCTCTTTCTCATCTACCGAATAATTACAGATACCTTTACAATCCGATGTGAACTCTACCTTGTCTCCGGTGATGATTGTGGCAACCTTATCTCCGTCTCGAAACCATGTATCTCCCTGATTGTCTTGTGTGGCAATATCACCATCTGCATAGATTTCAAACTTGGCGCCTTTCAAAGTTTTATTCTCATACACAAACTCTTTCTTATCTTTATCCCATCCCGTCAGCATCTGACCGGTTTTGGAAACAGACAGTTTTCCGTATGTTTCTTCATTTGTATAAGTTACTGTGATCACCGCATGTGTATTGCCGTCTTCATCAACATAAGATTCGTAATTGTCTGCCTTGCTGTTAATTGCAACTTCAATAAACTTTTCCGTGATATGAAGTCCATTTACAGAATCCACCTCATAAATACGATACCTTGCAGAGCGAAGCGGCTTCACCGTCATAATCTCGCCGGATTCATCCGTTATAAAGGTATCTATGGTTTTCATCTGGTTTCCATTGCTGTAACTTTGTTTAACCAGTTCCTCGCCATCCTCTGTTACCTTGTAAATCTGATAAGCAGTTCTCGGCTTTAGCACCTGCTTTTCTGTCTGTTTATCTTTTTTCAAGATTTTCAAATAGGCTTTGAACAATTTGTTATTGAGGGGATAGGTATACACTTTTCCATTCTCTGTTACCGCGACTTCAAAATCATTCACATGGATGGCATCTACATCGCCGGAATCCACCTGATGTACAACATATGTTCCATAATACAGATTTCCTGTTACGGCATAACCATTACGGTCAGTCTTGATTGTCGCACGTTCATAGTCCGTACACTGAGCATAACTTCCTTTATTTTTCAAATACACCTGGAACGTAGTATTTGCCTCCGGCTCAAGCAACCCGGTATCCACATCCGAATAATACTTTTGAATAGCAACTTTTCCAAGAATCGGTGTATTAGGATATTTTTCTGTTTTCAACTCTATCGTAAATTCATTAGCTTCAGCAGAAGCATCCACCTGGATTTCTTTTACCACATCACTAAGCACATATCCTTTCGGTGCAGCCGTTTCCTTCAGATAATATTTCACACCGCTTCTCAGATAATCGGTAGTGCATTTCTTATCTTTGATGGTATACTCTCCGGCAGTTTTAGCATTACCGGAAGCATCATATACGGTTGCTTTGGTCTGACATGCTGCATCTGCATAAAGCTGAAATTTGGCTCCGTCAAGGTCTGCCTCTCCATGGGCATTACCATCCGCAGAATACCCATCATATTTTTCAATGCGGATACTTGCTTTCTTATACTTGTTTGTCACACCTGCCTGATATGCCTTTTCGTAATCCGAATGAATTTCAACCTGCATGTCCGGCCAGCTGCCATCTGCATTACGATACCAGCTGTCATTTTTACCCAGTGTGATATCAACACCTTTTGCATAAACCGGGTCAAGAACAATATTTTTATTTTCTCCTGTACTGTTCTCGGTAAGCGTGTAACCGTTGGAAATGGATTCTTTGATTGCATTTAAGTCATCGTTCATCAGCTTCTCCGCTTCTGCTTTTGTCATATTCTTTCCAAAATCAACGCCCTCATCCAGTTCATAATCATCCGTTAAAACTCTCTTCGCTGCTTTTTTCTCTTCTGCTGACATCTTCTTTAGCTCGTCATCCGGATAATAAGCATACTCTTCTGTATAAATATAGTAGGTCATTCTCCATGCAATTCTACCGGAATTTCTAGTATATCCTGTTATGGAGAATTCTGTGTCATTATTCGTGTCGGCAGTACCTAAATCTGTTCCATCACGGTCTGTCACTTCAAAGGAATACAATTCATCAATGTTTTTTGCATCCAAAGTAAACTGAATTCCGGGAAGCCCTTTTCCATCTTCATCTACTTTTTTGACCGTAATTCGCTGGCGGTAATACTCATCCTTGCTGACATACTTCGGTGAGTAATCATGCGTTGTTTCATCCGCATCTACTGTAATAAGTGTCTGATAGGATTTATTACTGCCCTGCTTTTTCCAGTAGGTTGCTTCTGCTATCCAGCTACCACTTGGTTTAAAAATGGAATCATATAAACTGTCCACCGTTTTATCGTTCCAATAACCGGTATTACTCTTTACCTGCTTTATGACATCTTTTAACTGCGTCTCCGATGTGCGGTCTTCAGAAACAGACCACATCAATGCCTGACTCATGATAAAAGCTTTTTTGCTTCGCTTCTTGTCATTCACATACCAGCGAATTATCTTGGCATAGTAACCATGTCTCTCTCCACCGGTATTCTGATCCCACTTATAGGTTTCTGTACTCTCATAGGTATTCCCTGTATGGCATGTTTTTCCAAGGCTAAGACAAAATGCCCTTTTCCCAGCCACTTTCATTTGAAACCATGTACCACTCTTGGTCTTTGAGCCATAACTGACACTTCCTTTTTTACCAAGAGAATCCACCTTTACATTTCCTGTCGCCGCCTGTACTGATATACTGTTAAATGGTATGGAACCAAACAGCATAAACAGTGCCAGCATTCCCACTATGATTCGTTTTGTTCTGATTTTTATCTTCATTTTTTTCCTCTCCTGATCTTTTATTATGATTGTTTTGCTGCGGATGATGGTGGTGCTCTTCCCATTTTCATTGCCTCCTTCCTGGCAAAAGAAAAAAGCCTTCTAGTTTTACTAAAAGACTTTTCTCAAAAAATATTTACTTGTATCGATTTATTCTTAATTCGAAAGAATGATTTCTCCCGAAGCATTTTCTTCCACTGTTACACTGACCGGATTTGCTTTTTGGTAGTTGCCATCCATTGCCGTCTCATAAAAACGATACGTTTTTCCAACTTCAAGTACTATATTTTTGTACTTTGTTTCACCAATCGTCGTAGAAAAACGATTCTTTTTGTCCGCCACATCATAATAAGCAATCTTGCAGTTTTGCAAAAAGCTATTTGTGCTTGTATCAAACCGCTTTACAGAATACATTTTCAGTTTGTAATCCCGCCAGTTCGCAAAATCACTTTTCTCTCCATCCCAGAAAATAGCAAACCACATGGTACTCACTTTTGCAATTGCTCCACATTTATGATTTGCATCCAGATAGTTTCTCTTATGTCCCTTACTCTTTGTCCAGCGCCTCATCACTTCTGTGGGAGAATCACTGCCACTGGTAAGCATATTTTCTGCAAATAACAGTCTTTTGTAGACAGCATAAAGGCCGAAATAATCTCTGGTATCTGCATTCAGATTCTTATGCTCGTCATAACCACTTTTGTTCATGCGATAGATAAGAAAATCATACAATTCATCTGACCACTCCAATTTCCCGACACCCGCGGCGGTTCTATACTCATTCTGCTTTCGGAATACCCGCATGGCATTCTCTTTGGCTGTAAGCGTTTTCTTTGTTGCTTTATTCTGCTTTTCAGAAACTTTAACCAAGTACACACTTGTTTTCTTTTTCCTCTTCTTATTCTTCCAGCAAACCGTAACCTTTGCCGTCCCCTTCTTCTTCGCTGTAAATCGGATTTTTTTGGACTTTTTAATCCGCTTCACCTTCACCACAGATTTCTTTGAAACCTTGATCTTCATCTCGGATTTTTTATCCGAGTTAGAAATGGTTACTGTTCTCTGTTTTCTGCCATTCAGAACCAGTGATATTTTCTTCGTCTTCGCCTGAATTTCCGCTTCCGGTGCTGTCATCATCACACATACAATAACCAAAATCAATGCTCTTACCATCTTTTTCATATCAATCACACGCCTTTCACTGTACGCCAGTCATTCCTGGCAATTTTTATTATACTGTATTTGCCTGTTCGTTAAAACATATTTTTGAGTTTTTTATAATCAATGGAATTCTTACTTTCCATTCGCTTGTCCAATTCATTTAAAAGCTGGCTGTTGCACTCTTTTACTACCTTCCGGATGTCCTCCAGAATGTCATCTTCCTCCGTCGATATGCCCTGGTGTCTGTAATAGTAAATCACAGCCTCTCGTATGTAGGCACTTCTGTTCTCCACATTTTCCAAAATGTTATAAACGAATTGATGCCTCGGATTATTAATCCGAAGTAATACTGGAATTCTGACATGCTCACTCTTTTTATCCATCCGCTCCACCTCCTGTGCCATTAACTTTTCTGCCTGCTCCATAAAAATCATACATAACACGGTTACTGATATCCAGTTCCCCCTGCGATTTTGCCTGATAAAGCACGGTCAGCATATATGCCTTATGGTTATGAACTTTTGTCACCTGCTTTTGATATTGTTCAATGGCATAATCAATATCCATCCGATCCAATTTCAAAAGCCTTGATTTCACAACTGAAGCTGGTTTGTCCTCGCCCATTACCCGCAGCACCGGTTTCTGGGTATTCAAAACATCATACAACACATCCTTAACCGTATTAATGGATTTTTCCTGCGAAGCAGAAACATACTTCGGTTTCATCTCATAATGCTGCTCTATGAACTCCATCGAATATTTCTCTTCCATCGTATCAACATCTTGATTTGGATGAGGATTTGATAGATCAGTCTTTATATCAGGTTTTATATTATAGTCTTTATTATTGTTACCCCCATTTGCATTAGTATGGTTTCCATTACTACCGTAACCATTGCTACCGTTTCCATTACTACCAAAAGGGGGGTAATGGTCCTTGATACCATTCGTACCATTTTGGGGGTAATGGTCCTTTTCCTCTTCAGAAACCAAGTTGTTTTTCTTCTTTTCTGCCCGTTGAAGGTTATCACTTGTGACTTTTCCATCTGCATTATGATACAAGGTGTGTGGACCCTCTTCCGGTTCATCCAACAGTTCATACTCCGTACGCCAGCGTCCATTGTCCGACATAATATGTACTTTCAGATATCCACTTTCCTTAAGTTCTTTCCATGCACTGTCAAAAGCCTTTTTCCCTTCTTTCGCCAGACGCATAAAATCTTCTTTTGTCCACTTTCTATCCGGCATGGAGATATATGCTTGTATGACAAGATACAATCCCTTTGCTTTTAAGGAAATGTTTGCATCCTTTGTTATTTCATTTTGAACGACTGTAAAACCCTTTTTACTTCGGAAGAAACCCTCTGCCATGATATCACCTACCTGCCATCGAATGGTTGATCCTCATCTGCAACAGATGAAAAATCACTTTCTTTATTTGCCGGTTTTTCCGCACTTTTCTTCTGTGCAAACTCAACCTCTTCTGTAATGATACTAAATCCATAAACTTTGCTTCCCTCTTTGGTTGTATAATTATTGTTCTGTACCCGCCCAATAACCAATACACGAGAGCCGCTGTGAAAATATTTCTCGACAAATTCAGCCTGCTTTCCAAATGAGGTGCAATGAAAGAAATCCGCATCCGCATTTGACTTCTGCTTTGTCTTTCGATTTACCGCGATATCAAATTTGGTAATAACAATGTCCGTTCCATCCTCACTTTTCTTTCTTGTAGTTTTTGGATTTCTCGTCACATTTCCCAGTAAAATAATCTTATTCATTTTGTCCGCCTCCTCTCTTTTGTTTCCATTCATCCAATAACTCTAAAATGATTTTCATCATTTCCTCTTCTGTGGTTTCTTCCTCAAAATACTCTGATAGTCGTTCATTTCTCAGAGTAATTTCTTTTTTCTTTTTCTGCTTGGTAACCGAAAAAAGATACTCTTCCAATCTGTCAGCATCTAATTTCCCCTCCAAACTGAATTTCTTTATCTCATTTGCCTGTATTGTCGATATTTTCTTCCCATACCGGCAAATAGCATCATAAACCATACTCTGCTCTTCTTCCGGAAGAACAGACAGGCTGACACCTTGAACCAATCCAAGCTGCTTATTATCTACCAAAGCCAGCAGATCATCACTTAATCTGGCAAGCCATATATAACGCTGAATCATCTTATAATTTTCGCCACTTTCCTCAGACATCATCTTCAGGCTGTTTCCTGCCTTGCCCTGATTCTTCATGGCATCATACTTGATTTTGTATGCCTTTGCTTTTTCATTCGGCCGGATGTTTTCCCGCTGAATATTGGAATCTACCATAACTACGCTGGCTTCATCGTTATCCATTTCTTTCACAAATACCGGCATTGTTTCTAATCCAAGAACTTCGCATACATGCTTTCTTGTATGCCCGGAAATAATCTCATAGCCGCCTTCTTTGCGTTTTCGGACAATTCCCGGTACCAGTACACCATGCTCTCTGACACTTTCAATCATCTCTGCCAGTTCCTCATCGGAACGAATCTGAAATGGATGGTTATGAAATTCATGAAGTTCGGAAAGTGCTATCTCTTTCACATCTCCTGCTTCGGCAGCTTTTTCGGTTTCCCTTCCACCAAAGAGGTCATCAAAACTCGTTAATTTCACTTTTTCCAAAGCCTTTGTCCTACTCATGAGCGATTACCTCCTTTGTCAGTTTCTCGTAAGCATGTGCCACCGGATGTTTCTTATCCAGTGTAAAGATACTCACTCCAGCTGCTGATGTTTCAGCGGCTTTTACCGAAAATGGTATTTTACTTTCAAAGATAGGAATGGATTCCCCATAATATTTCTTGATTAGTTCCATAATGTCCTTGGCATAATTGGTTCTCGCATTCAGCATGGAAATCAAAATTCCTTCAAACTGAATCTGAGGATTCAAATGCTTTTTCACACGGTAAATGGTCGTGATTAACTGCTCCAATCCTTTTACCGGAAGATAAGCTGCCTGCACCGGAACCAAAACACTGTCCGATGCCGTAAGCGAATTGACCGTTATCATTCCCAAACTTGGCATACAATCGATGAGAATGTAATCATAAAAATCTCTCATGCTTTCCACATATGTTTTTAGAACAAACTCTCTGCTCATAGCATTTACAAGAGAAACATCCACTCCTGACAAGTCAATGTTGCATGGCATAAGGTCAACTCCTTCTTCATGGTGAATAATTCCTTTTGTCACATCCACATCCTTGTCCATGATGATCTGCTCCATAATACTTGGAAGTGCAATCTCCAGTTCATCCGGATTTTCAATTCCAAGGCTCTGCGACAGATTTCCTTGTGGATCTGCGTCAATGACAAGCACTTTCTTTCCTTCTCTTACTAAACCAACTCCAAGATTTACTGTTGTGGTAGTCTTGGATACACCACCTTTTTGATTGCATATGGCGATTACTTTACACATAATTCTGACCCTCCGTATTTTTTTGGTTATTTTTCATTTCGATAAACATCTACATATAAGCGTTTATACTTTCCATTCGTTCTTTCTATAGAACTAAAATTTGAAATATTTCTTACCTGCCACCGGCAATCTCGCTGCATTTTCTTTAAAAACCAGCGAAGTTCCTTTTTGGTGCCAGATAATCTTACTTTTAACATATATTTCACCTCCAATCTTTGCCTGATTTCCATAACACAAAAAAGGCACTTTCCTAAACTACTAGGAAAGTGCCCTAAGGTACAAAATCTTATGAAATTGAACTCACCATATGCTGCGAAACGTGCATATTTCAGCATTATCACGCATTATTACAAACAAATTTGTTGCAATTTTGTTGCAAAATCCAATTACAATATCTCTGAAATAACGTATTTTCGTTATTACTCGATGATTGTAGCAACACGTCCAGATCCTACTGTACGTCCACCTTCGCGGATAGCGAATGTAAGACCCTGGCTCATAGCGATTGGGTGAATCAATTCGATTGTCATTTCTACGTTATCACCAGGCATGCACATTTCAGTTCCTTCTGGAAGCTGAACAACACCTGTTACGTCAGTTGTACGGAAGTAGAACTGTGGACGATAGTTGTTGAAGAATGGAGTATGACGTCCACCCTCGTCCTTAGTCAAAACGTAAACCTGAGCTGTGAATTTTGTATGACATGTAAGAGTTCCCGGCTGACAAAGAACCTGTCCTCTTTCGATGTCTGTCTTCTGGATACCACGAAGAAGTACACCAGCGTTATCACCAGCCTGAGCCTCATCCAACTCTTTGTGGAACATCTCGATACCAGTTACAACGGATTTCTGAGTTTCTTCTTTGATACCAACGATTTCTACTTCATCATTCAAGTGAAGAGTACCAGCCTCTACACGACCAGTAGCAACAGTACCACGACCTGTGATAGAGAATACGTCCTCTACAGGCATTACGAATGGCTTATCTGTGTCACGCTCTGGATCTGGAATATACTCGTCGATTGTGTTCATCAATTCCATGATAGCATCGCCCCATTTGCCGTTTGGATCTTCCAAAGCGCCAAGAGCGGAACCTTTGATGATTGGGCAATCTGTGAAGTCATACTCCTCAAGCTGCTCTGTTACTTCCATCTCTACGAGTTCGATCAACTCTTCGTCGTCTACCATATCACATTTGTTCAAGAATACAACGATATATGGTACACCTACCTGACGAGACAAAAGGATGTGCTCTTTTGTCTGAGCCATAACACCGTCAGTAGCAGCTACTACAAGGATAGCGCCGTCCATCTGAGCAGCACCGGTAATCATGTTCTTAACGTAGTCAGCATGTCCCGGACAGTCAACGTGAGCGTAATGTCTCTTCTCTGTCTCATACTCAACGTGAGCAGTAGAAATTGTGATACCACGTTCTCTTTCTTCTGGAGCCTTATCGATGTTCTCGAAATCTGTAGCTTCGTTACCGGATACTCTTGCAGCAAGTACCTTTGTGATTGCTGCTGTCAAAGTTGTTTTACCATGATCTACGTGACCGATGGTACCAATGTTACAATGCGGTTTACTTCTTACATACTTTTCCTTAGCCATTTCTAAACGTCCTCCTAACATTTTTTAAATTTTAATTTAGAAATATCTGCTATATACACATAGCTTAATTATATGGGAAAGTTGCTAAAAAAGCAACCCCCCAAAATTGTTACATTAACGAATTAACATTCTCATCCGTTCTTCTGTGCCAATACTTTGTCCTGTACGTTCTTTGGACATTTCTCGTATTTCTCGAAGAACATGGAGTAGTTACCACGTCCCTGAGTAGTAGAACGAAGTTCTGTTGAATAACCGAACATCTCAGCAAGTGGAACAAATGCGCGAACAATCTTTCCACCACCGATATCGTCCATACCTTCAATCTGACCACGTTTTGCGTTCAGACTTCCGATTACGTCACCCATGTATTCCTCAGGCATCGTAACTTCAACCTTCATAATAGGCTCTAACAGCACTGCATCACCTTTCTTCATAGCATCTTTGAATGCCATGGAACCAGCGATGTGGAATGCCATTTCACTCGAATCGACTTCATGGTAAGAACCATCATAACAGTTCGCATGAATACCGAGTACTGGGAATCCGGCAAGGATACCTGCCTGAGCAGCTTCCTGAATACCTTCGTCGACAGCTGGAATGTATTCCTTCGGAATAGCACCACCAACGACTGTAGACTCGAATTCGTAAGTGTTCTCGCCGTTTGGATCCATCGGTGTGAAACGAACACGACAGTGACCATACTGACCACGACCACCAGACTGTTTTGCGTACTTCGAATCGATTTCGACTTCTTTTGTAAATGTTTCTTTGTAAGCAACCTGCGGAGCACCTACGTTTGCTTCTACGTTGAACTCACGAAGCAGACGGTCTACGATAACTTCCAAGTGAAGCTCACCCATTCCGGCAATGATTGTCTGACCGGTTTCCTGATCAGTATGAGCACGGAATGTCGGATCTTCTTCAGCAAGTTTTGCCAAAGCTTCACCCATTTTACCCTGATCGTTCTTTGTTTTCGGCTCGATAGCAAGCTCGATAACCGGTTCAGGGAATTCCATGGATTCCAGAACAACCGGATGTTTCTCATCACAGATAGTATCACCTGTTGTTGTCAATTTGAAACCAACAGCTGCTGCGATATCTCCGGAATACACTTTATCCAATTCACTACGTTTATTTGCGTGCATCTGCAAAATACGTCCGACACGCTCTTTCTTTCCTTTTGTTGCATTGAGTACATAAGAACCGGAGTTCAATGTACCGGAATACACACGGAAGAATGCCAGCTTACCAACAAATGGGTCTGTCATAATCTTAAATGCCAATGCTGCGAATGGCTCATCATCAGAAGATTTACGAACGACTTCGTTACCATCTTCGTCTGTACCGGTGATATCAGGGATATCTGTTGGTGCAGGCATGTACTCGATAACACCATCTAACATCTTCTGTACACCTTTGTTCTTGTAAGCAGAACCACAGTATACCGGAACAGCCTCACAAGCGATTGTTCCTTTACGAAGAGCTTTCTTCAAATCTTCAACAGATGGCTCTTCACCTTCAAGATACTGCATCATCAGATCATCATCCAAGTCACAGATTTTCTCAACAAGGTTTTCATGCCATTCTTGAGCAAGATCTTTCAAATCATCCGGAATCTCAGTGATTTCGATATCCTCGCCCTTGTCATCTTTATAGTAGTATGCTTCCATCTCAAACAAATCAACCAATCCGACGAAATCGTCTTCCTGACCAATCGGAATCTGAACAGGAATTGCATTTTTACCCAAACGATCAATAATCGTCTGTACTGACATAAAAAAGTCTGCACCCATCTTATCCATTTTGTTGATGAATGCCATACGTGGTACATTGTAAGTGTCAGCCTGACGCCAAACGTTCTCAGACTGAGGTTCTACACCAGCTTTTGCATCAAACACACCAACAGCTCCATCCAGTACACGCAGTGAACGCTCTACCTCTACAGTAAAGTCTACGTGTCCAGGAGTATCAATGATGTTGATACGGTGCTCCAATGCACCCGGTTTAGCTTTGTGATGATCTTCCAAAGTCCAGTGACAGGTAGTAGCAGCAGAAGTAATTGTAATACCTCTTTCCTGCTCCTGCTCCATCCAGTCCATTGTGGAAGCGCCATCATGAGTCTCACCGATTTTATAATTCACACCGGTATAGTACAGAATACGCTCTGTAAGTGTTGTCTTACCGGCATCGATATGAGCCATAATACCAATATTTCTGGTACGCTCAAGTGGATATTCTCTTCCAGCCAAAGCCAGTTCCTCCTTTTTCCAAAATAGGTGGCACAAGAATTACCAGCGGTAATGTGCGAAGGCTTTGTTTGCCTCTGCCATCTTGTGCATATCTTCTTTTTTCTTTACGGATGAGCCAGTGTTGTTTGCAGCATCCATAATCTCATTGGCAAGTCTCTCCTTCATGGTCTTTTCCCCTCTCGCACGAGAATAGGTTGTCAACCAGCGAAGAGCCAGCGCCTGACGACGATCCGGACGAACCTCGATTGGAACCTGATAAGTGGAACCACCGATACGTCTAGCTTTGACCTCGAGTTCAGGCATTACGTTGTTCATAGCTTCATCGAATACTTCAAGAGCATCCTTACCTGTCTGCTCTGCTACCTGCTCAAATGCACCGTATACGATTTTCTGAGCAACGCCCTTTTTACCGTCCAGCATAATGTTGTTAATCAGTTTTGTAACAATCTTATTTTTGTAAACTGGATCAGCCAATACGTCTCTTTTCTGAATATGTCCTTTACGTGGCACGTTACTTCCCTCCTTAATAATAATTAATTCACAGGTACTCACGACTTGTGTCCGCACCAGTTTAAAGTTTGCTCACTTTTATATAGTAAGATGCAAAAATTAATCCGGTACTTTTAAATTAGCTTATTTTGCAGCTTTCGGTTTCTTGGCACCGTACTTAGAACGAGCCTGCTTACGATCAGCTACACCTGCGGTATCCAATGTACCACGGATAATGTGGTATCTGGTACCAGGAAGATCCTTAACACGTCCACCACGAATCATAACAACGCTATGCTCCTGAAGGTTGTGGCCTTCACCCGGAATATAACTTGTTACCTCGATGCCGTTGGAAAGACGAACTCTGGCAATCTTACGAAGTGCTGAGTTAGGCTTCTTCGGAGTAGCAGTACGTACAACAGTACAAACACCACGCTTCTGTGGAGAACTCGTATTAACGGACTTTTTCTTCAAAGAATTGTAGGATGACTGCAGTGCTGGAGAATTGGATTTCTTAGCAACCGATTTTCTACCCTGCTTTACTAACTGGTTAAAAGTTGGCATTAATTTTCACCTCCTGTAATCTAATTTGTCATGGTCTGCGGAACTAGTTGTCCTATTTTTGAGGACACAAAAAAGCCCACACGAAACGCATGCTAAATCATTATATCGTGTGGACTTTCCTTTGTCAAGCCGTTTTTTTCAGTTATTTCCATTGATTTGCCATTAAAATAACATCGGAAAATCAATTTTTTTCAATACATAACTCATCGGGTCAAATTTCTGAATCGTCCGAAGAATTTCACTCTGTTTTGCGCACTCCGAAATCTCCCTGCACCACGTTACATCCTGAAACGCTCCTATCACTGCCAGCAAAACCCAGATTAAAACAATTCCGATACAAGCACCGAAAATGGCACCTCCCAGCCGGTTTACGGTTTTCAGCACCGGTATGTGGTCTACTAATTTCAGCACACGGACTACAATTCCCACCGCAATCACTGCCACAAGAAGCGCAATTACATACGCCGCACCGCTTTGCACTTCAGAATTTGCTGCAAACAGCGGTTTTAGAACCGGCACCAAAATCATCGTAAGGGCAAGCACCACAACCATCCGCAAAAGCGAAAATACTTTTAATAAAAGTCCTTTATGAACGCCATCCAGTATGCACACCAAAAAGATTCCGGCGGCAATCAGTTCCACAAGTGTTGTACTCATGTTTTTTCCTTTCTCATTTCGTCTGCAATCGTATTTTCTGTATCGTCGATGAATCAATCAGTGTATAAACCTGTCCATCTGATGTCGGATACACCGCATCAATCTCCTGCTCAAAATGATAATCAAATTTGTCATGTCCATTGGTTCTCAAAATATTGCAGGAACGGTTTCCCGTAAAAATAATTTCATCTCCGTACATTTCCATATCTGCATATTCATAAGAAATGTCCTGCTGCATTTTTTCCCTGCCGGACAAATTATACAAATTTAATGTTTGTTTTTTTGCATTTCCCTCTTTTTGCAGGACAAAAGCTAACGCATCATCTCCCACAGCAAGGCTTTTAATTGAATCTGAAAATGTTTTTTCCGTAACGACTTCCGGCTGTTTCATCTGTCCAAAAATGGAATACCCCTTTTCGTGGGCAACCAGCACTTCATCATCCGACACGAATTCAACATCGGCAATCATCTTGTTTCCGAATGACTTTCCGCCTACCAATGTATTTTTGTCCTGTCCAACTTCCGTAAAATTGTAAAAGCTGACTTTCGTTTCAAAATCACTGCTGCCTGCTATCATATAAGAAGTGACAACACTTTTCCCATCCGGTGAAATATCAAAATCAAGCGGATATCCTTCCTCCGAAACATTGGTTGGAATTTCCACCAATAAACTCTCTGCATTGCTGTACGGATTATAAATGTTTAAAACATTGGAATCCTTATCCTGCAGAAGAATCGCAACAACGCCCTGTCTTGCCACTTTTGCGCGCACAATCGGAAGGCTTGTCTCAACGGTAACGCCTTCGTCTTTTCCATTATAAATATAACACTGTTTCCCGCTCACATCAGCAACCGACACATAATCGCCACACACGTCCACCTGTGGCTGCTTCATTTCATAACCGCCATTCCACAAACTTTTCCCTTCGTTATTAATCTCACTAATACCACTGCGGCTGTATTTTAAAATATTTCCATTATGATATCGGTAATTCACATTGTTACTGTCGCTGCGGTTTACTTTGTTTTTCACTTCATAGCCACGGTAACATCGATTTCCATATAAATAAGAGGCCACACCAAAGCCGCCGGCAACAAACATCAGCCCCAAAATCACCAGGCCTACAATCCATTTCTGTTTATTTTTCAAAAAGTCTTTCATTTTCTACCCTTCTTGCTCGTACTCGAATCGAAAATTTCTCTGATTACGGTAACTTATATTATAGCATAGAAAAGAATTATTGTGCAACGCCATTTTGCGCAGGTGCCGAAGGTACGGGCGTTGGCGAAACACTCGGCACCGACGTATTTTCCTGTGTTGGTGGAACCGTTGATGGACACGGAGTAAGCTTTGCTTTCTGTGTCTCTACAATCGTCTTGTCCTGATTTGCCGGGCGCGACCGGTTCATTGTCTGGATTGTATTCAACTGCTGCTTCACCTGATTGAGCGCAGACTGGTTCTGCATCAGTACAACAAATGCAAACACGACAATCAATGCAGTCACTGCCGCTATGCCATACCCCATATGTACTTCCTTCTGTTTTTTCTTTGTCCGAAACTTTTCTTTTTCCTCCATAATACCGCGAATATTTCTCACCACGCGGTCATCTTCCTGCTCCACAATATGAACATGACGATTATTTTCCCTCTCCATATAATGAAGCATCTCCGGATTTTTCTCATAATAAATATAGTAACCCTTTTGTTTTTCCAACTGTCCGCTACGATACAAAAAGAAACTATCTTCACCGTCTGTTTCATCATAAAGATATAAAACCTTATCCCGTTTTTCAAAATTCAGTTTATGCATCTGAAGAAGCTGCCCCGCCTGATTAACAGAAAATCCCTGACAACTGTAAAACCATCCGACAATTTCCAAATCCGTAAAATTTTCCTTCATTTCCGAATAAATGTAATCCCAGTCTTCATCGGTAAATTTCGGGCCGCTCCGTCCTGCAAAATTATGAATTTCCACGACACCTGAAATCTGGTAAATTTTCTCCCCATCACATATCAGGCTCGTTCCCAAAAGCACTGCTGCCTTTTCCATCCCATGACTCTGCTCTGCCAAACGTTTTACAAAACGAATGACATAATCTTCCATATAAATTCGTCCCCGCCCCGGAATCTCTCCAATCTGCCGAACACTTTTTGGTCTTGTCCACTGCATGACTTGTCCTCCCTTTATTGTTTTTTTCTCAATCGACAGTTTTATCATATCACTCTGTGAGAGCGGATTTTGTCGATTCAGAACCCGAGAACAAATTTTATTGAAGTTTTTTCCGCATGATTTTTGGAAATAATGAGAATACTTTTGTTAGGATGCCCGGTTTTCAAAGCCAATGGGTGTTCTTTACCAAACAACACAGAAAGGTTTTTTATTATGGCAGAATATTTTAATCCCGGCGAAAGCCGTTCCTTATTTAATTTTACTACATCACTTCAGAATTTATTAGAGAAAAAGAATTACCATTCGCGTGACATCGTCCTTGTCTGCATCGGCTCCGACCGTGCCACCGGCGACTGCTTAGGTCCGATTGTCGGTCATAAATTAGCTCGTTTTTGCAGCACACATAAAAACAGCCTCCATCTTTTCGGCACGCTGGAACAGCCCATCCATGCTAAAAATCTGGAAGCCACCTTACAATTCATTCATTCCTGTTATAAAAATGCACTGATCATCGCAATTGACGCTTCTCTTGGTGTCGTCGAACACGTCGGCTATATCACGTTAGGCGAGGGATCGCTCTGTCCCGGCGTCGGCGTTGATAAAAATCTTCCGGAAGTAGGTGACATTTTTATCACCGGTATTGTCAATCTTTCCGGATTTGGGAGCCAGATGCTGCTGCAGACAACGCATTTAAATCTTGTCATGCAGCTCGCTGATTTCATCAGTCTCGGACTGTTTCGATGTCTTATGCACTCACAGTTCCGTTCTTCCCTCAAGTGCGCGGAATAATGTCATTTCGTCAATAAATTCAAGCGCACCGCCAACCGGAACTCCGCTGGCAATCCGGGTTACTTTAATCCCCGCCTGCTTGACATATTTGCTTATCCAAAGTGCTGTTGCTTCTCCTTCCACCGTGGAATTTGTCGCAATAATAACTTCTTTGATATCTTCCCGTTGAAGGCGCTGCAGCAGTTCCTTGAGTTTTAAGTTCTCCGGCTGCACACCAACCATTGGATTCACCGCACCGTGAAGTACATGGTACACGCCCTTGTACTGTCCGGTTTTCTCATAAGCCGCCAAATCACTTGGTTCCTCGACTACCATAATCGTCTGGTGGTCTCTTTTTTCGTCCGCACATACCTGACACAATTCCTGGTCAGATAAATTAAAACATTCTTTGCAAAAACAAATCTTCTGCTTTGCCGTCAATATACTGTCCGCTAAATGTTTCACGCGTGCTTCCGGCAGATTTAAAATATGCAGTGCCAGCCGCTGTGCTGACTTTGGACCAATGTTTGGCAAGCTTGCCAATTCTTCGATTAAATTTGTAATCGACTCACTATAATACTTCATTAGAATGGGAAGCCTCCGCCAAGGTTCAATCCGCCAGTCAATGCTTCCATGGATTTTGCACTGTCTTCTTCGAGCTGGCGCAATGCCTCATTCGTTGCCGCCACAATCAAATCCTCTAACATTTCAATATCATCCGGATCAACAACCTCTTCGCTCAATTTTACGGAAAGAACTTCTTTTTTACCGGAAACTTTTACCGTAACGGCACCGCCGCCAGCCGTCGCTTCATACTCTTTTTCTTCCATTTCTTTTTGTGTTACTTCCATCTGACGCTGCATTTTCTGTGCCTGTTTCATCAAATTATTCATGTTTCCCGGCATTCCGCCCTGAAATCCACCTCTTCTTGCCATTTTTCTTCTTCCTTTCTTTTTCTATGTCGGTCAATCCAACATTTCAATTTCTACATTTTTTATTATATTCCGCAGCTCCGGCAAAGCATTCATTTCCTGACGATTTTCCACAAACCGTACATCTAACGAAATCTCTTTGCCCGTCAATTGACCGGCTGCCTCAATCAGCACCTGCTGATTTTCCTCTTTTTTAAAATACTCGGCAGGCATTCCCTGCGTAAAGGCAAGGACTAATTTCCCAGCCTCCGATACAGAAATCCTCACATCTAAAAGCATAGACCGCGACACCTGATCGATTCGTCCAAGTATCTGGTTCCAGTTTGCCACCACATCTCTTACATCATCAGGAACTGCTTCAGGACGAATTTCTCTCTGTGGCTTAATTACCGGCTTGTTCTCAGATGTTCCCGCACTTTGCGCTGCCACAAAGGTGCCGGACTCCATCATCTCCTGCCACTGTTCATTCTTCTGCTCCAACTGATTTAACCGCTGAATCAGCGAATCGTAATCCGTCTGCATCTGCGGACGGCACAAGCGAATCATCGCCATCTCAAGCATGACACGCTTATTGTTTGCATATTTCATGTCATTTGCCAAATCCGACAAAATACGGATATAGCGGAACAAAATTTCCAATTCAATCTGCTCGGCAAAACGGGAAAGTTCCTGCCTGTTTTCCTCCGACATATCCACTAACTGCTCTGCCTCATCCGCAGTTTTCACAACCAAAAGATTGCGCAGATACCAAATCAGTTCATTGACAAATTGCGACAAATCCTTGCCCTGCTCAACCATCTCAGCCACAATGGCAATCACGCCATCGACCTGATTTTTTATCAAAGCCTCCATCAGCCGGTGATATACACTGTGGTCGACAGCACCAAGAATTTTCAAAACATTTTCATACGTTAATTTCTGTCCGAAATAAAAAGAAATACACTGTTCCAAAAGACTTAAGCCATCACGCAGTGCGCCGTCTGCCTGTCTCGCAATGTAAGTGAGTGCCTTGTCTTCTGCCTCAATTCCTTCTATTTCTAATAATTCCCGCAATCTTGCCGCAATTGTTTCCACCTGAATCCGTTTGAAATCATAGCGCTGGCAGCGCGACAAAATGGTAAGTGGAATCTTATGTGCCTCTGTCGTTGCCAAAATGAAAATCAGATAGGAAGGCGGCTCTTCCAATGTTTTCAAAAGTGCATTAAATGCGCTTGTCGAGAGCATATGCACCTCGTCAATAATATACACTTTGAAACGTCCCTCTGCCGGTGAATACTGCACTTCATCAATCACCTGCCGGATGTCATCCACACGGTTATTCGATGCCGCATCGATTTCCACTACGTTCATGGAAGACTGTTCCTCAATTGCCTTACACATTGCACACTCACCACAAGGACCATTCGGTCCCGGATTTTCACAGTTTACCGCCTTTGCAAAAATTTTTGCAACCGTCGTTTTTCCGGTTCCTCTCGTTCCGCAAAACAAATAAGCATGTCCAATTCGGTCTGCCTGAATCTGATTTGTGAGCGTTTTTACAATATGTTCCTGTCCCCGGACACTGGAAAAGTCCTTGGGACGGTATTTCCGATATAAAGCCTGATATGACATAATTGCCTCTTTCTGTTACACACCAAAACTGATGCCCAAATTTTTCGCCTCGCGGATAATGGAAGAATCCGGGTCTACCATCTTTAATTTACCCGCTACCTCTTCTAACGGAATCGGAATGATTTCTCTATTTTTAAATCCAACCATATATCCGTATTTTTCTTCTAAGATCAACTGAGCCGCTGCCGCCCCAAGGCGGCTGGCAATCACACGGTCATACGCACACGGGCTTCCCCCGCGTTGTGTGTGTCCCGGCACCGTAATGCGAATTTCCTGCCCGGTGCGCTCCTCAATCTCTGCTCCTATTTTATAGGAAACACTTGGATACGGATTATTCTTTAATTTTGCTTTTCTCTCTTTCTTCGTAAGAAGTGCGTCCTCCTTACTAATTGCACCCTCTGCCACTGCCAGAATTGAAAAACGCTTTCCGGCATCCGTGCGCTTCTGAATTGCCTGTACCACAGCGTCAATATCATATGGTATTTCCGGAATCAAAATCACATCTGCTCCCCCGGCAATCCCGGCATGAAGTGTAAGCCATCCAACTTTATGTCCCATAACTTCCACGATAAATACTCTTCCGTGCGAATACGCTGTCGTGTGAATACAATCAATCGCCGTAGTCGCAATATCCACGGCACTCTGGAAACCAAATGTCATATCCGTTCCCCAAATGTCATTGTCAATAGTTTTTGGAAGTCCTACAACATTTAAGCCTTCCTCCCGCAGCATATTAGCGGATTTCTGTGTACCATTTCCACCTAAAATCACAAGACAGTCAAGTTTTAATTTATGGTAAGTATTCACCATCGCCGCCACTTTATCCATGCCGTTGGCATCCGGCTTTCTCATATTCTTAAATGGCTGTCTCGAAGACCCAAGAATCGTTCCACCCTCCGTCAAAATGCCGGAAAAATCAAGCGGTTTCATTTCTACATACTTTTCATACATCAAACCCTTATACCCCTCAAGGATACCGATAATCTGTGTGTCCGGGTCTGCATTATACAACGTTTTTGCCACGCCGCGCATTGTTGCGTTCAAAGCCTGGCAGTCACCACCACTGGTCAAAAAAGCTACTCGTCTCATATCTGCCTCCCTTTCGAAAGTACGTGTCTTAGATACGTTCTTTAGTTTACCCTATTTTGCGGGTTTAGGCAATAGTGGAATGAATTTCGTACGAGGGTTAGTCAGAAAAAGAATTCTAGCACCATCTCTTTTCAGCATAAAAAAGATACTATAGACCTATCTTACAACAGATCTATAGTATCTTGTAATTATTATTTTACTTTAATTTTCTTAACAGCACTAAAACTTCCGTATACTTTCTTACCAGCTTTGTCTTTTCGATATGCAGCTACTTTGATAAAATACTTTTTGCCCTTTTTCAGCTTTTTCGTAACATAATTTGCTTTCTTAGTAGTAATCTTAACGGCTGCCTTCTTAAATTTCTTATCGGTCGAATACATCACCCGATAACCGGCTGCCCTCTTGACTTTCTTCCAGGAAATCTTAGCTTTTTTTGCCTTTGTCACTGTTACTTTTACACCCTTGACTTTAGCCACTTTAATCTTTTTTACTGCCCTCACAGTCGCTTTCGGCTGTGGGCTTTCTATTTTCTTGTTTTCCGAAGACTGTGTCAGTGCCGGTGTCTGACTTGGTACAATAGTCGGTGCCGGTGTTTCCGTAACATTCGGTGTAGCAGTCGGCGCTACAGAAGGAGCCACACTTGGTGTCGGTACAGGAGTCGGCTTTGGTGTCGGATCCGGAATTGCATCGGCACCTTTTTCATCTACAAATCTCCAGTGGTCAAATTTAGCCAGAGATACCTTATCTTCTCCCTTAAATACCATATATAGGTCATGAATTCCCGTTGCATTTGTTATATCCGTAGAAAGTATTTTGAATATATACTCACCACCGGTATTATCAATACTAAGTGTTCCGATCAATGGTCCATCTGCTGAATCCAAGTGTAATTCCATAGTTGCTTTTTTCTCGCTTGCTATGGCAGCTCTAAAGGAAACCGCACTCTTTTCACCAAAATCCACATTTTTTACTTTAATCGTACTTCCATTTTTAATGTCACAAAGGTTCATTCCCACTGTGCCATTTCCTTCTGACTCAACATTTGTTCCTTTTGCATAGGTTTCTGCCTCCGTCCACTGATATGGATCCAGTTTTGCAATTGGGGCAGGTCCGTCCTTTGTCATATTTAAAGTAGGGAATGTACCGTCCTCATTATATGTAAACTCTTCCACAGAAACAGAACGGTGATAACTGCTGCCTCCCTTTAATTTCTGATCGTGATAGAACAGATACGAATGTCCCATAAAGTCTACAACACCCGGATGGTTTGTATAGCAGCCCCCCTGGGATGGCATAATAACTCCCTGATATTCCCACGGACCGGTTGCCGATTTACTTGTAGAATATGCCAGATGTTCTGCTCCACCTGTTGGTCCAAATGCAGCATATACCATATAATACAAACTGCCTCGTTTATAGAACCATGGTCCCTCTCCATAAGAACACTGACGGGATAATTTCCCATTTTCCATCACTTTAGGGCCAAAACCCGACTCATTCATATCAAGCGATACAACACCTTTTTTACCAATAGTCGTATCATAAGAAAGCATATCCTCATTCAATTTCACATAGCGAAGATTGGGATTACCAAAATACAAATAAGCCTGTCCATCATCATCGATAAATACGGTCGGATCAATGTCATTCCAGTCCCCCTCATCTACCAATGGCTTACCAATAGCATCAACAAATGGTCCGGTTGCCTTATCACTGACGCCTACACCAATAACCATACCACCATTCTTTTTATGAACCGGTACATACATATAAAATTTGCCATTTCTCTCAACACACTGTGGTGCCCAAGCACGAGGATCCTTCGTATCCATCCACTTAAAATTGTCTCTTGACAGAACAGTCCCATGATCTGTCCAGTTCACCATGTCTTTTGTTGAATAACATTTCCAGTCATTCATTGTGTAAAAATTTTTTACCAGTTTATCCTCATCATGCGTTGTATACAAGTACAGCGTATCCCCCGAAACCATCGGTGCCGGATCCGCTGTGTAAATATTTTGCACAATTGGATTGTCCGCTTTTGATGGGATTGATAATGATAATGTCGCCATGCATAGAACAAGTGCTCCGGCAACAACTTTTGAAAAAATTTTTTTCATTTTCACAAGCCTCCATTTCTTACCTTTAATCATTTTCACCTTTATTTTAACAAATCTGTATAGTTCTTTCTATGACATTTTATGTTCTATTTCATGATATATAGGGGCATTTTTTGTTGCTTTTCTCTGCCATAACGTGTATTCTATTTTTAGGGTCAAAATTTTTCAGCAAAGGGGCTTCGAATAACTATGATAGACATTATTTACGTACAAAGCAATGCTTCGCATCCTGCAGGATTTACCTGTACCGTAACTGATCAGTCAAATGACTGGTGGCTGATAACTATGACACATACACCGGCTTACCATATCATAGATGGAAAACGTATTATCATGCCCGCACACAGCATTACTCTATACCCACCCTATTCTTCTATTGAATACGGTTCCCTTGAAAATGAAATATTCTGTGATGACTGGCTGCGATTTTATACAGATGAACCATTTATCTGTAATGGTAGCGTACCTCTTGGTACCCCTTTTAAAGCAATGGATCACTCTTATATAAGCAGCCTTATTCACTTAATTGCTGTGGAAAATTTTTTTCAAAACCAATATAAAAATTTCACTGTTCAATCCCTGTTTCAGATTCTTTTTTCAAAACTAAAAGAATCTCTGTCCTACAATAAATCTAGTACTTTCCACGAAATGGCTTTGCAGCAGCTTCATATCAATATTACCAGCAATCCGTCCTCTCCATGGAATATACCGGATATGGCCAAACAATTACACATTTCAACAAGGCATCTGCAAAAATTGTATCAAAAAAAATTCGGTACATCGTGTATGGAAGACGTTATTAAACACCGCCTCCTGCTAGCTAAGGAAAAGCTGGCCACAACAACATTACCAATATACAAAATTGCAGAACAATGCGGCTATTCAAACGTCGAACATTTCAGTCGGCAATTTAAAGAAAAATTCACCACATCGCCAAAAGCATATCGTGAATCAGTAAAGAAAAACTAATGTATAGGTTTCTTTTTTTCACACACTAAAGAAAAAAGAACCATTTTTCTATGGGTTTCGCATTCGGACCCCCTCCCCTCTTGACACCCTCGCTTCCATATAATAAAATCTACTCCAAAAAAAGGAACAGGAGGATTTCCTATGCAGACTTTACAATCAACCGTAACCTTAAACAATGGTGTGGCTATGCCTATTTTCGGGCTTGGCGTTTACAATTCCAAGGAAGAAACCACTTTCGCCGTTTCGACAGCCATCAGACACGGATACCGCCTGATTGATACTGCCGCATTTTACGAAAACGAAAAAGAAGTCGGTGAAGGGATTAAAGACAGCGGAATTCCACGAGACGATTTATTTATTACAACCAAACTCTGGAACGACATGCAGCGCGAGAGCTGCCAGCGTGAATCATTCGAAAAAAGTTTAGATAACCTTGGTGTAGATGCCGTCGATTTATATCTCATCCACTGGCCAATACCCGGCAAAATCAAAGAAACGTGGCATGTGCTGGAACAATTATATGAAGAGGGACTTGTAAAGGCCATCGGCGTAAGCAACTTTTTACCGCATCACTTAGAAGAATTAAGTGTCCATGCAAACATTGCACCGGCCGTTGACCAGTTTGAATGTAACCCTTATTTAACGAGAAAAGAACTTCGTAACTACTGTAAGAAACACAATATCGTACCGGAGGCATGGAGTCCGCTCGCCCGTGGTGCGTGCTTTGACGACCCGGTTCTGCAAAGCCTTGCCGAAAAGTATGAAAAAAATATTGCACAGATTATTCTGCGCTACGATGTGCAAAACGGCATCGTCACAATTCCAAAATCCACCAAAGAAGCACGAATCCTCAGCAATTCGCAGATTTTTGATTTTGAATTAAGCGCCGAAGATATCGAAAAAATTGATGCCTTAAATAAAAATGAAATGCACGGCGACCCCGACCATGTAGACTTTTAATCCGGTGTAAAATTCTGTTGCATTTTGCACACATATAGTATAAAATGAAAGTACTGATTTTGTTTCAAGAGTGCTTGTTTTATCAGGCACAGTAAACGATTACTATTTATATAAAGAAAGGATGGTTTTTAAAAATGAACTTAAACAACATGCCAAAAACCAAAATCGGAATTGTTGCAGTAAGCCGTGACTGTTTCCCTGAGTCACTTTCTGTAAACAGAAGAAAAGCTTTGGTAGAAGCTTACACAAAAAAATATGGAGCAGATGACATTTATGAATGTCCTGTATGTATCGTAGAAAGTGAGATTCAGATGGTCGAAGCTTTGGAAGATATCAAAAAAGCCGGCTGCGATTCTCTTTGCGTATACTTAGGTAACTTCGGTCCGGAAATTTCTGAGACTTTGTTGGCAAAACACTTTGACGGTCCGGTTATGTTCTGTGCCGCTGCTGAGGAATCCGGCAACAGCCTGATGGATGGCCGTGGAGATGCTTACTGTGGTATGCTCAATGCAAGCTACAACTTGAAATTGAGAAATACAAAAGCATACATCCCTGAGTATCCGGTTGGAACTGCTGAGGATTGTGCTGACATGATTCATGAGTTCGTTCCGATTGCACGTGCAGTCGTAGCATTGAACAACTTAAAGATTATCAGCTTTGGTCCACGTCCACTTAACTTCCTTGCTTGTAACGCTCCAATCAAACAGCTTTACAACATGAATGTTGAAATCGAAGAGAACTCCGAACTTGACTTGTTCGAAGCATTCAACAAACATGAGGGAGACGAAAGAATTCCTGGCGTGGTTGCTGACATGGAGAAAGAGCTTGGTGCAGGTAACAAAAAACCTGAAATCCTTGCAAAACTTGCTCAGTATGAGTTGACACTTCTTGACTGGATTGAAGAGCACAAAGGTTACCGCAAATATGTAGCAATTGCCGGCAAATGCTGGCCTGCATTCCAGACACAGTTTGGATTCGTACCTTGCTATGTAAACAGCCGTTTGACAGCACAGGGTATTCCGGTATCCTGCGAGGTAGATATCTACGGAGCACTTTCTGAGTTCATCGGAACTGTTGTAAGCCAGGATGCTGTAACACTTCTTGACATTAACAACTCCGTTCCTGCTGACTTGTACGAAGAAGATATCAAGGGCAAATATGGCACTTATACATTAAAAGATACATTCATGGGATTCCATTGTGGAAATACAGCAGCTTGCAAGCTGACTGCTCATGAGATGAAATATCAGAAGATTATGGCTCGTTCACTTCCAATCGAAGTTACAAACGGAACTTTGGAAGGTGACATCGTTCCTGGCGATATCACATTCTTCCGTCTGCAGAGCACATCTGACGCACAGATTCGTGCTTACATCGCACACGGTGAAGTTCTTCCGGTTGCCACACGTTCCTTCGGAGCAATTGGTATTTTTGCAATTCCTGAGATGGGCCGTTTCTACCGCCACGTATTGATTGAAGGTAACTATCCTCACCATGGTGCTGTTGCATTCGGTCACTTTGGCAAAACATTGTACGAAGTATTCAAGTATATCGGCGTTCCGGTTGAGGAAATTGGTTATAACCAGCCGGCAGGTGTTCGTTACCCAACAGAGAACCCATTCGCTTAATAATCAAATAGCGTAAAGTATAAGAAAGCGACTCGCTTGCGGGTCGCTTTCTATCAATACAGAGATTCTTAAGAATCCAACAAAAACAAATCAGGAGGTACATTATGTATTACATTGGTGTTGATTTAGGAACATCAGCAGTAAAACTGCTTTTAATGGAAGGAAACGGTAAAATCTGCAATATCGTTTCAAATGAATATCCATTATCTTTCCCTCAGCCGGGATGGTCTGAGCAGAAACCGGAAGACTGGTGGGATGCTGTCGTAGACGGTATCAAAAAACTGGTAGACGGTTTTGACGCTTCGGAAGTTGCCGGCATTAGTTTCGGTGGACAGATGCACGGTCTTGTTATTCTCGATGAGAATGATAACGTAATCCGCCCGGCCATTCTTTGGAACGACGGACGTACAACCAAACAGGTTGATTACTTAAACAACGAAATCGGAAAAGAAAAACTTTCTGAGTATACCGCAAACATTGCATTTGCCGGATTTACTGCTCCGAAAATTCTCTGGGTAAAAGAAAATGAGCCGGAAAACTTTGCTAAAATTGCAAAGATTATGCTGCCAAAAGATTACATCGCATACAAAATGACAGGCGTTCACAGCTGTGATTACTCCGATGCATCCGGTATGCTTCTCTTGGACATAAAGAATAAATGCTGGTCTAAAGAAATGATGGAAATCTGTGACGTAAAAGAAGAACAGCTTCCAAAATTATTTGAAAGTTATGAAGTAACCGGTTCTCTTACCGAAAAAGCTGCTGCTGCCCTTGGTCTTACAACCAATTGTAAAATTGCTGCCGGTGCCGGTGATAACGCTGCTGCTGCAGTTGGTACCGGAACGGTTGGTGACGGTGGATGTAATATCTCACTTGGTACTTCCGGAACCATTTTCATTTCCAGCAAAGAATTTGGCGTAGACCGTTTCAACGCTCTTCATTCTTTCGACCACGCAGACGGAAACTTCCATTTGATGGGCTGCATGCTCAGTGCTGCTTCCTGTAACAAATGGTGGATGGATGAAATTATTGGAACAAAAGACTACGGAAAAGAGCAGGAGCCAATTACCGACGATAAACTCGGCGAGAACAACGTTTATTATCTCCCATATCTGATGGGCGAGCGTTCTCCTCACAACAACCCGGATGCCAGAGCACTCTTCATTGGTATGTCAATGGATACAACACGCGCTGACATGACACAGGCTGTTTTGGAAGGTGTTGCATTTGCTATGCGTGACTGCTATGAAATTGCAAAAGACCTCGGCATTAACATTACAGAGACAAAAATCTGTGGCGGTGGCGCAAAGAGTCCTTTGTGGCGCAAAATCATGGCAAACGTTTTAAACATCAACGTAAACATTATCGAGAGTGAAGAAGGTCCTGGTCTTGGTGGCGCTATGTTAGCTGCTGTTGCCTGTGGCGAATATGCATCCGTTCAGGAAGCTGCTGACAAGATTGTCAAAGTTATCGGCACAGAAAAACCAGACCCGGCACTTGCTGCTAAATACAATAAGAAATACGCAAAATTCAAAGAAATCTATCCTACAGTAAAAGGACTGTATGATACACTGAAAGCTTAATATTATGAAGAAGAAATTATTATCACTTCTGTTTCTTGTAGCCACACTCGCCTTGACGGGTTGTGGCTACAAAAAACCGGAAGTTCATTCGATGCTTGGCATGAACATCAAATCCATCACAACTGTCTGCGGTACTGACTGCAGCATGGATACCATTGATACTTCATCCACAAGCGACCATGGTATGATAACCTACTACTACACCGATGTTGCCGGTGACAAAGGAATATCCGATGCCAAAACCTACTATAATTATTTAAAGTCAGAAAAACACTGTATCAAAATTGATGACTTTGATGAGAAAAAAGGGAATTATTCAGCTTATTTCCAATTAAATGAAAAACAGGTTAAATCGGGCTTTTTAATGAAAGTATCCTTTACCAAAAACAGTTACACCGTTTACATCGAGGACAACATATCATTAGAAAAGATTAACAAGAAAAAGTAACAAGGAGGGCTTTTCATGTCAGAAGAATATCGTTTCAAAGACCGTATTAAAGACATTATTAACGGCGATGTCGACTATGACAAACTGCGAAAGGCAGAAAAGCAGGGATGGATTGACCGAGCGGACACCGGATTCCAGCTCTTTCTCATCCTCTTCTTCCTTGGCTTTTTCATTGTCATGTTGATTAAATATTTTTTGTAGCAATCCGAGGACAAATAATTTACAGAAAGGACAGATTACGATGGATTTTTCAGTAGGACAAAAGATTAAAATGAAGAAACCTCACCCCTGCGGCGAAAATTGCTGGGAAATTTTACGGGTAGGTATGGATTTCCGCCTACGCTGCACAAAATGCAGTCATCAGGTAATGGTACCTCGAAAAACCGTCGAGAAAAGTTTTCGTGGATTTTTGTAAATTTTTCTTGTAATTGCCTACCCTCTGTGTTATAATTTAACTCCGTGATATTTAATCATATTCCTTGTTCTTCCTCTATGAAGTGTATAGATTGGAAGAGCCAGAGACCAAAAGGAGGTGCAAGCAACTATGAATAAGTATGAATTAGCTTTAGTTGTTAGTGCAAAAGTTGAAGACGAAGTAAGAAATGCCACCGTCGAGAAGGCAAAAGAGTATATCACTTCTCTTGGCGGAACGATTACAAACGTCGATGAATGGGGCAAGAAAAAACTTGCTTATGAAATTCAGAAGATGGGTGAAGGCTTTTATTACTTTATTCAGTTCGACGCTGAGCCAAGTGCTCCGGCTGAATTGGAACAGAGACTTCGCATTATGGACAACGTGCTCAGATACTTATGCGTAAAACAGGAGGCATAAGATAAGGAGGAGTCTTCCATGAATAAGGTAATTTTAATGGGTAATCTGACCCGTGACCCTGAGATTCGTTATTCCCAGGGTGAAAATTCATTGGCTATTGCCAGATTTGGCATTGCAGTAAATCGTCGTTTTGCCCGTCAGGGTGATACCGATACCGATTTTTTTAACTGTACTGCATTTGGCCGTCAGGCTGAATTTGTGGAAAAATATTTCCGCAAAGGTTCCCGTATGTTGATGACCGGTCGTATTCAGAACGACAATTACACCAACAACAACGGTGAAAAAGTATACAGTGTCCAGATTATTGCTGAAGAAATCGAATTTGCAGAGCGCAAAAGCACAGCGGATGCAAACGCAGCCCAGGGTGGAAACTTTGGTGGCGGTGCTCCACAGCCAAACGCAGCAGCAAATGATGACTTCATGAACATTCCGGATGGTATCGAAGACGGACTGCCATTTAACTAGGCTTAGCTCTTGATACAAGAATTTTATAGGAGGTTTTAACGATGGCTTACAATAAAGACAGAGGCGATTCTCCAATGAGAAGAAGAGGCCCACGTAGAAGAAAAAAAGTTTGTGCATTCTGTTCTGACAAAGAGCATGATTACATTGATTACAAAGATGTTGCAAAACTGAAACGATATATGTCTGAAAGAGGTAAAATTCTTCCTAGAAGAATTACCGGTACATGTGCAAAGCATCAGAGAGCTTTGACTGTAGCAATCAAACGTGCCCGTCACGTATCCTTGATGCCATATACATTGGACTAATTGCATAGAATCCAAAAAGAACTGATTCCGTAGAATCAGTTCTTTTTTCATGTGCTTTTCTTATAATTTAATTTTGCTGACAACAAACCCAAATTCGGAGCTGTCGTCTTTTTCCAAATACACCTTGTATTTTTGCGATACTCCTTTGACACTACTGCCCACATTCGTCAGATACGCTTCCACTGTAAGTTTGTATTTACCCTCTTCATACTCGGTAATCTTTTTCACTTTCATCTGATAATCTTTTCCCGGAATCCGCATGGAATTAAACACAATTGTATTTCCGGTCGGACGGTACACATAGCCCGGATAAGTTCCCGTATACGCAAATTTGTATTTGTAATTGCTGCCAAAAATCTTTTTAATTTCTTTCTTAGCTTCCTTCTTCACTTTGGACATTGAATCACCATACCGCAGTGTCTTATCCGAATGTTCCAAATTAAAAATTGCCATCGTCGTCACAAAGGTCGTGTCAAATTTAAATCTATGGGAACCATTTGCATAAAACGATGCGCTGTATGCCAAAAATGGTTTCAGCCGTTCTGTCAAAGGTTTCATCTCTTTCTTCATCGTCTTCGTTACATCCGATGGAGTAAACGCGTACGGCGTAGAAGTCGGTGCCGGCGTAGCTGTTGCCTTTGCTGCCGGATTATCTGAATCCTTTCCGGATTTTCCTGAATCCACAATCTTATTCTGCTCTGTCGTCTGACCCTTATCAAACGACGGCATCGTAATTTTCCCTGTCCATATAAAATAGGTAAGTACTGCTGCAATGATAACAACAAAAACCGCAATCACACTTCCTATAAATGCCTTACTAGACAACATCCGCTGCATCCATCCGATTCGATTTCCGCAATAATAGCAGAATGTATCATTTTCCCTTAATTCTGTTCCGCACTTTTTACAGTACATGGTATCCTCCTTTACTCATTCTTTTGTTCTCTATTTTACCCTCATAATACATCTATTAAATAGGGTTTGTCAACATTTACAATCCGTGATATAATAATATTCTTGATATGATGAAATTTGGGAACATTTCCTGGGAGGAGGTAAAAAGTTGAGTCAGAATCGAATTAAAGGGACTTTGAAATCTTATTTGCGATGGCCGCTCTTATTAGGGCTTTTATTAATCGCAATGAATGTTCATATTTATGTAATCAACCTGCGTGCCGGCATTATTATGAGTATTTACGTTTTATTTTACTTAATCATTGCCAGTGTCTTATACTTTTTCAAACGAGGTGCTGTACTGCGCAACTTAGTCGATTACTCGATGCGATTTCACGTCACGGTTAATAAACTTGCCACGGAATTAGACATTCCGATTTGTATTTTGGACACAAACGGAGTCTGTGTGTGGGATAACAAGAATTTCCGCAAACAGTTCTCCGACAAATTATCAAAAAACTACCATATAAACGATGCCATTCCGGCTCTCACCAAAGAATATCTTCCAGAGGAAAATTATGAGACAACAGAACTTCATTTTCATGTGGAAGAAACTTACTTTAAGGCAATTACGCAATTGGTTTCTCTGGAAAAGGCACCGGATGCCCTCCATAAAAACGCCGGACAGGTGGGAATCGGTGACGCTATGTATGTCATTTACATTTATGATGAAACCGAAATTGTGCACTATATCCGTGAAAACTACGACCAGCGTGTCAATGTCGGCTTGCTCTACATCGATAATTACGATGAATCCCTTGCAAATGTTGACGATGTACGCCGCTCCTTATTGGCTGCGATGGTTGATCGAAAAATCAATAAATACATGTTAAGCATTGATGCGATTACTCGTAAAATTGAAAAGGATAAATACATTTTCCTCTTCCAGCATAAATATCTGTCAAAATTGCAGGCAGACAAATTCTCACTGCTTGATGATATCCGCTCGATTAATGTGGGAAATGATACTTCCATTACCATTAGTATGGGAATCGGAATTCAGGCAAACACCTACCGCAAACGTCAGGAATACGCCCGCAGTGCTATTGATTTGGCACTTGCCCGCGGTGGTGATCAGGTTGTCATTAAGACAAAAGACAATTTACTTTATTATGGTGGAAAAAGTATTCAGCAGGAAAAAAATACACGCGTTAAAGCCCGCGTAAAGGCACAGGCACTGCGTGATTCCATTATTAATGCTGATAAAGTAGTCATTATGGGACACCGTCTGCCGGATGTCGATGCAATTGGCAGTGCTATTGGTATTTACCGAATTGCACAGTCTCTGGAAAAACCAGCGAAAATCATTGTAAATCAGGTAACTTCTTCGCTGGCACCGCTTTTGAAATTATTTGAGAACAACAAAGATTATCCGGATGGCACTTTTGTTACAAGTGAGAATGCGAAGGAATTTATCGGAAATGGAAACGGAGTTTTACTTGTGGTCGTTGATGTTAACCGTCCATCCTACACCGATGCACCGGATTTGATTCCGATAGTTTCCTCTCTAGTGGTTATCGACCATCACAGACAGACCGGTGAATCCTTTGAAAACCCTACTCTCTCCTATGTTGAGCCGTTTGCTTCCTCAGCCAGTGAGATGGTAGCAGAAATTTTACAGTATGCCGGTGAGGAAATCCGTGTAAAAGCCGTAGAAGCCGATGCCCTTTATTCCGGTATTATGGTTGACACGAATAACTTTATGAATAAACCGGGTGTCCGCACCTTTGAAGCGGTTGCATTCCTGCGTCGTTCCGGAGCAGATATTATTCGCATTCGCAAAATGTTCCGTTCCGACATTGAAGAATACAAAATTCGAGCTGAAGCAATACAAAATACAGAAATTTTTATGGATTGTTTTGCTATTTCTCCTTGTAATGCGGATAACTGTGAATCGCCCACCATTGTTGGTGCAAAAATTGCCGATGATCTTCTTGATATCAAAGGCATCCGCGCTACTTTTGTATTAACTGCCTATGAAGGTAAAGTTTATATCAGTGCTCGCTCCATTGATGAATTAAATGTTCAGGTTGTCATGGAAAAAATGGGTGGGGGCGGCCACATTACCAGTGCCGGTGCCCAGCTTGAGAACTGTACACTGGAAGAAGGCGCTGAACAAATCAAACAAATTTTAACTAAAATGAAAGAAGAAGGTGACATATAATGAAAGTAATTTTACTCGAGGATGTGAAATCCGTTGGAAAAAAGGGTGAAGTTGTAACCGTAAAAGACGGCTATGCCAAAAATTTTATTTTGAAAAAAAATCTTGGCGTAGAAGCAACCTCAAAAAATTTAAATGATTTAAAACTTCAGAAACAAAATGACGAAAAGGTTGCAGCAGAAAACTTGGAGAAAGCGCAGGAATTCGCCAAAGAGCTGGAGACAAAATCCGTTGAAGTTGCCATTAAAGCAGGTCAGGACGGACGCGTTTTTGGTTCGGTGTCCACCAAAGAAATTGCTACCGCTGCCAAAGAACAGCTTTCCTATGATTTGGACAAGAAAAAAATGCAGTTAAAGGAGCCAATCAAAAACATTGGAACTTACCATGTGCCAATCCGTCTGCACCCAAAAGTAACAGCCGAACTTAAAGTAATTGTTAAAGGAAAATAATCATGGATGAAACCGTAATCAAACGAGTTATGCCGCATAATGGAGAGGCAGAAGAAGCAGTTATCGGTTCAATGCTTCTTGACCAGGATGCGGTAGTTCTCGCTTCTGAAAAACTAAATGAAGATGATTTTTACAATGCCAGGTACCGCATTTTGTTTTCCGCTATAGTGGAATTGTTTCATGAAGGACGTCCGGCAGACTTAGTTACTCTTGTGGATAAACTTCATGAGAAAAACGCTTCCGATGACATTTGCAGTGTTGAGTTTCTCAGTAATATCATTTCCGCCGTTCCTACATCAGCCAATGTCCGCTACTATGCGGATATTGTTGAACAGAAATCACAACTGCGCTCGCTGATTCGAACAACGGAGGACATTGCCAACCGATGCTATCAGGATTCCGCTAATGTTGCTGAGCTGATGGATGATACGGAACGCAAAGTTTTTGAACTCGTGCAGGGACGCGCCTCCTCTGAAAATTTTACACCAATTAAAGAGGTTGCCCTGGAAACACTTGAGAGTATTCAAAAAGCTGCTCAGAACAACAGTGATGTAACCGGAATTTCGACCGGCTTTATTGATTTGGATTATCGAACAGCCGGCTTACAGCCATCCGATTTAATTTTGATTGCTGCCCGCCCATCCATGGGAAAAACTGCTTTTGCTCTGAATATTGCCGAAAATGTTGCTATGATTAATCATATTCCAACTGCTATTTTCAGTCTGGAAATGAGCAAAGTGCAGCTTGCCAAGCGTTTGGTTGCCATGAACTCAAAAGTAGATTCCCAAAGAATCCGAATCGGTGAACTGGAAGATGATGAATGGGCAAAGATTACCGAGAGTTCTATTATCCTCGGTGAATCAACGCTTTATATCGATGATACCGGCAGCATTTCCATCAATGATTTACGAAGTAAATGCCGTAAACTAAAAATGGAAAAAGGCCTCGGTTTAATCATTATCGATTACCTTCAGCTCATGTCCGGTAACAGCGGTTCAAAAAACATTTCCCGCCAGCAGGAAATTTCGGATATTTCACGTTCCTTAAAATCTCTGGCACGTGAACTGGACTGCCCGGTAATTGCGCTTTCCCAGCTCAGCCGTAAAGTAGAAGAACGTGAAGACAAACGACCAATTCTTTCTGATTTGCGTGAATCGGGAGCGATTGAGCAGGATGCCGACGTTGTTATGTTTTTGTACCGCGATGAATATTACACAAAAGACGCTTCTACCAAAAAAGGAATCACCGAGATTATTATTGGTAAGCAGCGTAATGGTCCAACCTGTACCGTCGAACTTAAGTGGTTGAACCAGTACACAAAATTTGCAAATCTGGAATATCACGACGAATAAATTCCATTTTCTCTGTCGAATCGGGGCTTTGGCTCCGATTCTTCTTGTTTTTTGTCGTCCTGTGTCACACTGTTTTTTTACATTTAATGCATGTCCAATCAATCGACATTTTTCCCATGCTATAATAAAAAAAAATAAAACAGGAGGTTATCTACATGGAAGCAAAACAATATACCATTTCGGAAGCGGCAAAAAAACTTCACGTAGGCTCTCACGTTCTGCGCTTTTGGGAAGAGGAACTTCACTTGAATATCCCGCGAAACCAAATGGGGCACCGCGTTTATTCGGAAAAAGAAATGAAACAATTAGAGCAGATTATTAATATGAAGAAAGACGGTTTTTCCTTAAAAGACATTGAACACAAACTCTCACCAAAATCATCCGGTCAGGTAATTCCCTACCCGGTTTCCGAGTCGGAAATTTCCCCAAATGACAAAATGATACAGTTTAAAACCATTCTTTCCCGTATTGTCTCCGATGCTATAAGGGAAAATTCTGACAGTCTTACATCGGATATTGCGGATACTGTATCGGTGCAGGTCAACAAAGAATTGGATTATCTGTTTCGCGAAAAAGAAGAGTCAGATGAAAAACGTTTTCGTGAACTGGATGAAACCATTCGTAGTTACCAGAAAGCAAGGCAGGAAATTGCAGCCACGCAAATAACTGCAAATAAGACAAAAAAACGTCATGTTTTTGGCAAAAAATAGTACTGTAATTATTTTCATTTCCTCTTGATTTTAAACTATTAAAATGATATAATATATCCACGCAAAGCGATTGATTTTTGTCTATTTAGCACAAAAATCAAAAAACATTTTAATATTAAAAAAGGAGGAATTTGAAATGTTCGCTAAAATTTCAAAAAAGGTTGTAGCTGTAGCTTTAGTTGCAACTATGGCTGTTACCACCGCTGCAGTAGCAAGTGATGATACAGCTAGCGCAGCAATGAAGAAAAAGGCTTCTGTTATGCAGGGTAAGGAAGTAAAATTGACTGCAAGTGGAAGTGCAACATGGTCATCCAGCAATGATAACATTGCTCACTGCCAGAAAACAAAAGGCAAGTCCATCAAAGTTCTTGGTATCAAAAAAGGTACCGCAACAATCACTGCAACTGTAGGCGGAAAGAAACAGACATGTAAAGTATCTGTTAAAAACGCAAAGAAGGGTACAGTAATTTACAACTTCGCTAAATCTACTAACCCGGATAACCATCCACCATACAAAGCTGATTACTCTGAGTTCAAATATAACTCATTCCGTATCTGGCTTTGTGACGCAACATTCTGGGGCGAGAAAACTTACATCTCTCCTGACTACCGTGGACGCAAACTGAAAATTTCTTTGAAAGTAAAGAACTCCGGTAAACGTACACTTCCTGAGATGGGTGTTTGCTTCAACTATACTAAGGGTGGAGACACAGGTGCTTACCCATGGGCTCTTCATGTTTCTGCTAAGAAACTGAGCGCTAAAGTTAAGAAAGACAAAACACATAAGCACTGCAAGATTGTCACAAAAACTATGAAGAAAGGTAAATCTTACACCTTTAACTTCACATTTACAATTCCTAAGAATGCTGTAAATGGTGACACAGACAAAGATACAGGTGCTAACTACCCAATCATGATGTACATCCCGAACATGAAAGATACTTCTCCATACAAAGAAGGAGATTCTATCACAGTTCAGAAATGTGTAATCAAAGTTGCTTAATTGTAAGTAATGAGAACGCTAAAAAGGCTGTTGCTTCGGCAACAGTCTTTTTTTACCCATTGTAATAGGGTAGAAGGTAATATTAAAGGGGTTCACGGACACGCTTGGTCTTGGGCTATATCCTTCCACTACTAGGGCGGATTATGGCTTTTCACCCATTAGTGACGTGCGCCGCCAGGCGCACTAAAAAGGATCTTGCCCCTTCCTCCTGCGAGGAAAGAGACAAGATCCTTGATAATCCTGCTGCGATATCACTCGATGCCATCCCAAGCCCATTCACTGTCCATTCGTCGTTGTCTCACACCATCCAGCAACTCTCTACAGACTTCCTGAACACTTACTACTGATTTTTCTATCCATCTCCAATTTACTCATTTTTTTTCATGTCAACATTGTTTTACGATATTTACTGGGAGACATACCATACAGACGGGCAAATACTTTCGAAAAATACAACTCATCTTTATAGCCAACCAAAAAAGCAATCTCTTTAATCTTTTTCTGAGTATGAATCAGAAGTTCCTGCGCCTTTTCCATTCGATAAGAAGTAATATAATCTTGTATTGACTTCTGATATATTAATTTAAAGCAATGGGACAAGTGCGTACGCGATACACCAATTCGTTTTGCCATGCATGTAACAGAAATTTCTTTTTGATAATTCTGTCTGATTTCGTTCATTACCTCAAAAGCATATTTTGCAGCACTCGTCTGCATTTGTGCACCAACTTTCATTTTCATTTTCGCACTGCGAATGCACTCGTCTGTACTAGAAATAGTTCCCACTTCCTTAACAAACCATCCATAGCGTACTTCTATGAAAAATTCTTTATTCCATGAAATATTCACTTCATTTACTTCATTAACAAAATTTTGTGCAAGAACTTCTATTTCTTCCTGCATTTTATCCTCTAGTAATAGGCAAAAATCACTTCCTCCTAATCGTCCTAACACATGTTTTCCTGCTCAAAATTTTTAAAAACAGACTTCATACACAGAAGGATTTCATTTGATTCTTTTTTTCCATATATTTCTGTTATTTCCTGTAAATTGTCTAATCTTACATAGAAAAAGACACAATTAACTCCTGCTACTGTCGCATCATGTAGCATTTGTGTAGCCATTTCATGAAACCCATACGGATTATACATATGTGTAACCGAATCTCGTCGAATAAGACGTATTTTATCGTTGCTTAACTGTTCAATTTGATTTTGTATATAAATATTTTCTAACACGGTGCAAATGTTTATCACAAAAGATTGATAAAAATCTTCTGCCGCATAAAATCGATTATTAAAAAACGAAATGATTGCATAACCAAAACAATGCTTTCGATAATGAAGCGGGTTGATATAAAAAACACAAGGCCTGTCCGTCACTTCGTCGGCAGGCAAAAGATTTTTTCTTTTAAAAAGTCTTTGTGGCATCGGCACTTCAATTGACTTTTTCTTTCCATAATAGGCATGTAATAACATTTCCATTTCATCCTCATATGGACTTTTTCTAGAATCATCCAATTCATATTTCTCATCCGGATTTAGGCATATATAAAAGTCTGAAACACCCGTGTTTCCTTCTACAAACTTTCCAACTAAATCCGGAAGGCCCTGATAATCTCGTATTCCTTCCATCCGAAAAACCATAAACATATTCTGCTTATACAAGTGAACCAAACGCTGATTTTTTTTAAATTGTTTACGAAAAATTTGTTTCGCTTCTTCCGCTTCTTTACATCCACAGGAATTTCGATACTGATTTTGCGTTGAAATATAATATTGCTTTTCTAGTTTTTCACCTCGTTCCGCCTTTTTAATAATTTCCATAGCACATCTCGCAAAATTTTCTGGGCAAGCTTCAACTGTTGTCAACATTGGATATATACCTCTAGCCTCCTCAACATCATCAAATCCCGTCACAATAATATCCTCTGGTACACGGAATCCTCGATCGCACAGTTCTTCACATACAGAAATTGCCATATAATCATTGGCACATAGAATTGCATCAGGTCTTTCATCATCCAGTGAAAAAAAATAATCAACTGCTTCTTTACCAATGTTATACCACAAATTTCCCCTAAAGATGTATTCCTCACGAAAGGCAACACCTCTGCTTTTCATTCTTTCGCGAAATCCGTCCTCCCTCATACGGATATCATGCATGTAAGAGGGACCAGACAAGTAATAAATCCGCTTTGCGTTATGTTCATCTACCAAATGATCAACCATAGCCATAATAGCCTTTTTATCATCGCTGAGCACGCTAATAAACTCATCTCTTTTTTGTCGAATGCTAATCACAGGGCATTGCGCCTTTTCCTTTACCTGCTCAATTAATTTTCCTACCATGCTAGGAATATCAAACACATCAAGGCATAAAATAATCCCATCCAATTCGTCATAATTTGGAATATAAAGACAATTGCTTTCTCCTTCCACATAATCATGATTGTTATCGTATTCACCAAAAGTCGAAAAAACAACCAAATTGTATCCATTTGCCACCGCTTCATCAGCCAGCGCACCACACAGGGTGCGCTGGAAATATTCTGGAAGCTTGCAAACAAATACACCTATCGTTTTTTTTCGGTTGTTAAGCATGTATGATATCCTTTCGCAATTTTTTACTTATTTTCCGAATTGTATCCAATCAATCTGAACTCCCGGTTTATTTGTCTGTATATAAATTTTTGTACTTCCTGTAACCGTAGGATTCAAACCACTATTAGCCTCTTTCCAGGAACCATTACCTAGATTCCACACCGTTGCCGGATTAGAACTTAAACTTCCACTTCGTACAAACAACTGTCCACTATTATTTGGTTCTTTCACATAGGCAGTTATACTCTTTGCGGTTTCACTTCCAAAATCAAGAGTAAACGCTATATATGAACTCGTACTGTTTAAGGTGACTTTTCCATCTTCAATCGTTACATCTTTGGAATCTACATAGTCTGTAGCCTTTATTTTTTCAAATGGCCCGGACACTACCGGTACATCAGGTAACTTACTATCCTTTATCGTAATCGACATAACAGCATTTTTCCCCGCATCGAAGACAAATGTCAATTTCGTTACTCCTACTGCCTGTTTGGAAAGATACTCTTTGCAAATAGACACTATATCACCACTAATGGTATAGTCCTTTCCTTTTTCTAACACTGTATTCCCGTTTCGAATTTCTGATAACGTTCTAACACCATTTAAAATAATTTTTGTTGTCACATCTTCTTGCTTATCTGCACTCAAATCAAATTCGGCACTTGTTGTTGATATTTTGCCATTCACGACTACTACCGGCGTATCACCTGACAAATATGCCTTGAATTTACCACTGCAATGTAACAATCCCATCATATAAAGGCATCCATCATAGTATCGATATTTCCCTGTTGTTGGAGAAATGTTCCAAAAATTCTCAAGAAATGACCATGATTTTTTGTCACTAGATGCCAGACTCGCTGTTGCATTCATAGCAACCAATCCCGGAGAATGATCAGTACTATAATTTTTCGTTCCATCTAATGACCACAAATTTCCATAACTATCAACACCATGGTCGTAAAAGAACGACTGGATTCTATTCGCGTGCGTGGTTGCCCAGCTATCCTTCGCCCACCATGCATAGTCGCAGGCAATATTAGCTGCAATTCGCCAAGCATCATATCGAAAATCACCATGATTTCCCTCGTTCTTAGCAGCCCCTGTATATTCGGAATAATCCGGACCTAATCCGGTATTTTCATTTGTTGCATCTTTAAAATGCTGTCGACTAGCTTCAGCTGCCTCGCTCCAAAAATCATTGTCCTGCTCTGCCTCTATCGCCCAAACTTCATAAAATGCCGGCAAATGATACGATGGATCACTATATGTTGCAGCGTTTCCAATTGGGCAGAATACAGGCATTTTATATGTTTTGTCAAACATATTCACACCTTGACCATCATCTGCCTGATGAAGCATCGTTGTCAGGATTTGCTGCGCTTCTTTGTTATAGTTATAAATTCCTTCACCATTTCCCCAGCGCGCTGATGCAAACAATAACGATGTTGCAAAATATTCCTCGCCGTCTGATGCCGGCGTACCCGAGATTTTGCTTCCATCCGTTTTCATCTGCCAGGCAAAATATCCTTTAAACTCTCCACTTGTATGCTGCATATAAGTTTTTGCCCATTTCCACAGACGATTAAACTCTTCCTTCTTGTTCATTTGAACGCAAATCATCATACCATAAGACATTCCCTCAGAACGTACATCATCGGTATCTGCTGTATAAATATAAGCCATATCATCCCCTACCGGATAATAGATTCGTTCTTCATCATTACCATAAAACAATTTTTGCCAGGCCGATTCGACCTTCTTATCTATCTCTGCATCCGAATATCCTAATTCCTTAAACAAATTTCTGTATTTTCCTGTATACACAGCTCCCATTGATGCTGGTGTTGGAGCATCCGGAAATGGTTTCACATCACCAATGTAATAAAGTTCATAACTATATACATAGGTATTATTCGATCCATCATCTGTATCAAGTAAAAATTTTATTTCCTGATTTCCTGTTACATCTGTCATTTTAAATTCTAAAGACTGCTCCGACAACGTAGTTCCAGCAAATCCAACTGTTCCAACTTTCTTTCCGCCAATATATACAGAAACATACGCCGTTGTCGAATTATCAGATGCTCCTTTAACCACCATACGGTATTTTTTATTTGTCCCTTCAAATTCGTAAGATGTGGTACAATAGTCACCATTACCCCACAATGTTACATAATCCTTACCAGCCTCAGGTTTAGTATATGGTCCTCCGCATGTCATTTTACTGCATTCTCCACTATTTACCAATTGCGGTTCCTGACTTGCGGACGGTGTTGGCGTTGGCTCTGCCGTTGGCTGCTTCGACGGCTCTGCCGTTGGCTGTTTCGACGGCTCTGCCGTTGGCTGCTTCGACGGTTCTGCCGTTGGCTGTTTCGTTGGCTCTGCCGTTGGCTGTTTCGTTGGCTGCTTTGTTTGGTCTACCGTTGGCTGTTTCGTTGACTCCGTCGTCACAGTTACCACGGGCTTATTCTTTTTTGCCACAACCTTCACTTTTAATTTACACTTTTTCTTCTTGCCTTTTGCCTTTTGTGTTATATACACTTTAGCATTTCCAGCTTTCTTAGCATAAATTTTTCCCTTTTTATTCACTGTCACAATCTTTTTGTTTGAAGACCTGAATTTGAATATCTTCTTTATCTTCTTGGATGAAACTTTTTTTCCGCGCAACTTTAGCTTTAACTGTAATTTCTTTTTTTCTCGAATCACCAAAACACCTTTGGTCATCTTATTTGTTACAGTAATTCCCTGCTTTTTCTTTTTTGCCTGCGAGAGATTTGGAGCTGCGCCCAAAGTGGTCGTAAGCACAAGACAAGCAACAAGGAAAAAAACAAAAAGGGTTTTTCTACGTTTTGCTAAACACATGATTATTATCCTCCTGTAATGAATATTTTTACATATTATACTATAACTAACAGCCTAATTCGATGGAAAAATGTATTTTAAATATATGGATAATTGTCATCATTCCACGAGTTATTACATTCTTTTTCTCCATGTTTCTTCATAAAATATACAAACCATTATTCTTACAATTCTTTGGGGATTAAAAGAATATTGATACAGTGGATATAAGGATAGTAATTCAATTCTTGTCCCCATGTATGTAAAACCTGGATAATGCCAAGTGTTGCCCCGAGATACATTTTGTTTTCCAATAATTCCAAAAGTGTCTCGGCGGAGCATTTATGAAACAAGGAACACAAAAGTTTCTGATTAGAACAGACCAAAGAATTTAGTTCGGCAAGTATGGTGACACCAGGAGGAGAAAGGATAAAAATACATCGAAAATCCCCCGGAAGGAATGACATCCAAGGACATTCGCCGTATGAGCGAAGAGGAACTTCCAGACATTGACTATTTTCTAAATAAGTTGACCTTGATGACGATTTTAGAGAAGAATTTTTTTACATCTTTTAAATCCCAAACCATCCATTTGTCATGTCCACATATCTGCGGGCTCTTTTCCATTTAGCAAAGCGCCGCATATGGTCTTTTCTATAAAGTAAAGTTACAAAAGACTCCGATTAATAATCAGAGTCTTAGAAAAAAAAGAGGCGACTAACGGATTTGAACCGATGATCAGGGAGTTGCAGTCCCATGCCTTACCACTTGGCTAAGTCGCCATATTCTATACATATGTGAGCAATCAACTTCCTATGAATATAATATCACAGGATAATTCCTATTGCAATATGAAGAAATGACCCCTACGGGAATCGAACCCGTGTTACCGCCGTGAAAGGGCGATGTCTTAACCGCTTGACCAAGGGGCCAGTGTCTGCTATCTCTAACAGATGATACGCGTCCCTGTCACGAAGAACACGACTGTATAACTTCTTAGTAAATACAGAAACTCCCCGAGTAGGGCTCGAACCTACAACAACTCGGTTAACAGCCGAGTGCTCTACCATTGAGCTATCGAGGAATAGTACTCCATAAAGGAATTTATGAAAGGTAAAAGTTAGTACCTTCAAAACTACACATTGATGTTTCTCTCTTTGAACCAACAAGGTCAAGCCTTCGACCTATTAGTATCCGTCAGCTACATACATTACTGCACTTCCACCTCGGACCTATCTACCTCGTCGTCTTCAAGGGGTCTTATTGACTTATTGTCAGGGATATCTTATCTTGAGGGGGGCTTCACGCTTAGATGCCTTCAGCGTTTATCCCGTCCCGGCTTGGCTACCCGGCTATGCATTTGGTAATACAACCGGTACACCAGAGGCCAGTCCACCCCGGTCCTCTCGTACTAAGGGCAGCTCCTCTCAAATATCCTACGCCCGCGCCGGATAGGGACCGAACTGTCTCACGACGTTCTGAACCCAGCTCGCGTACCGC
>ERZ894203.208-NODE-208-length-57886-cov-191.602947_pt1 | contig 57886 bp, 40 predicted proteins | sample MGYA00380286_ERZ894203 | MGnify/ENA primary metagenome ERZ894203 (study PRJEB32331, sample SAMN06328484) | human gut metagenome | biome: human gut microbiome; feature: stool | host: Homo sapiens | collected 2014-02-06 ... | reverse complement strand
TCGGGTGGTACACTTTTCAAATGCTACCCGGGGCCATTTTCAAGTGTTAGCTACATCTACGAAGGACCCTTTGTCGTAAAACGTATTGCAGAAGCATGCAAATAAAGAAGTTTTACTATAACCTAACTACTTACAATGAAACTGTAATATATATAAACATTACCCCAAAAAACAAATAATTCAATTTTTCAAAGACTAAAGCAGGCTCCAGACAAAAGAATCAGGACCTGCTTTATTTTTATTCAACCTCAAACAAAATGAAGTACCCCCAAAAGTTTTGTGTCTAACTTTTGGAGTGCACTTCAAAAATCTTATAGATTGAAATTTAGACATAAAAATCTCCTGCCTTAGCCATTATTTATTTTAATTATAGGACTAAAAGCAGGAGTTTTTTATGTCGTGACTTATAGATTATAAGTAGGCCTATCTTAATTTTTTATTTTGAAACAGCCCCTTTAAATAATTTATCTTTACCTAATTGATATTATGAAACTTAAATCTTAAAAGTCAACATCCGATCCTTTATTAACCAAAAGCTGATACTTAATATACCCTCCCGATTTAGAAGAATATTTCGTATAAATAGCCGTAATAGATCCTGTATCACCATTCTCCGGCAGTGGATTTAAAGCGAAGTTAGCATAGCCACTTACACGAAGAATCAGATTTGCAAGTTTATCCTTTTCGTCAGAAGGAGCATAAGTAAAGAGTGAAGATCCATAATAACGCTGATTGTTATAGTTGTATGCAAAAGTCGGTGTCAACCCCTCTTTATCATAATACTTGTTAGTATAAGTCGCTTCTGTAGAATTATCGATATAGACAGTTTCCAAATATTGCGGATATGTATCACCATCAAAAGCTCCAGCTTTGTAGGTCAGACCTTCAAAACGAATCAGACGTCCCAACTGATCATCATTCAGTACTGTTTTATAATTCTGCGGAGTAACTACCAGCGTATCTGATGATTCCAGACTGCCTAATTCACCTGCAAAGATATGAGCATCGCGCTCCATTTGCGTATCAAGATTACGATTAGCATAATTCTTTGCAATATCTTCAGCAGTAGGCATTCCACCTACACTCAACATATAGCGGTAATTACCGATAGCAAGCCCCTTCAGTTTTACATACAACGTCTGTCCTACCTGATAATATACATAATTGCTTACCATCAGCTTCAATTCAATACCAGCAGTACCATCGTAAATATAAACTGACTTATATACATTACCTGCCTGATCACTCGAAATGACCTTTCCTTGAATCACATAATCCTCAGTTATTTCTTTATAACCAGCCAAAGGAACATTGGCACACATATCTTTCAGTTCTTTAATAGAAATAAGCTGGCAACCTTCTGATTCAAAATCGGCAGCTGTCCAAACCTTAGCAGGAGCCGGTTCATCAAAATCGCTGTAGCAACTGGTTACACCCATAGAAAGTGCCACCATCAAACTACCTATTATCAATTTATTTATCATAATAACAGTTCTTTTTCAGGGTTAGAAACGGAAATATAAATTCAAGTAATAATTTGTACCGAACATATAGAAGTACTTAGAATCGAAAGGCTGATAAGTAAGTGTACTAGCCTCCTTGTTCTTCAACAAACGAATCTGTTCATAACCTCCAGTCTTAATATTCTGGTTGTTCAGCAAATTATCAACACTCAAACTGAATCCCAATGTATAAGCACGGTTAATATACCAGTTCTTACCAATACTTGCATTCAATACATACGCTGCATCAAATTTCTCTTGTCCACGGATAGCTTCCAGCATCTCAGGATTTTCAAGCATCGGCTTTGTCAATACAGCATCAGTACGATACAGCGGACTCATTGACAGGTACATGTTATTATAATAGTTCAGGTCAAGCGATGCAAAAATATTATTACGGCTACGGTAAGACAAACCAATATTGGCAGCTGTCTGTGGAGTACTTTCTACACGTTTATTTTTCCAATAGACCTTACCCTGATTAATAATAGCCGCACTGTTGTCCTGAATCTGTACATAGTTTGGATTGTTCGAGTAAATATACTGTCCCCAGCTCAAAGCTCCTTTCAATGACAACCCTTCATACAAAGGAACAGATGCTGCTACTTCCAATCCGAAATGCTGCTTGTTAATGCCACTCATAGCGAAGTTTGAGAATGTAGCTTCTACGTCATCATAATAAGAAATCACTTTAGTCTGGTCTGTAAAAGTTGTATAGTAACCAGAAACACGTGCTCTAAAATCACCCATACGGAAATTATATGAAGCATCTACTCCAAAAACTTTCTCAGCTTTCACACCTGGTGTTACATCATTACGTGTACGAGGAGAAACAAAAGCTGATTGGAACGAAGGTGCATCTTGCATATATACAATGTTCGCTTCGAAATTATGAGCTGACGAAAGTACATAACGGAAATTAGCCTTCACTTTATATGTAAGATAATCCAGCAAGTCGGAATCTCCTTTTGAGTTTTCATAGAAAAGTCCTTTACGCCAAATACCATGACGCCACAATGCAGCATAACCTAATTCAGCTCCCAAACCAATCTGCAAGTTATTCAAAGAAAAATCATACTGCAACCAGCCACGTCCGTTAAATACATTAGCATAATAATCATAACTGTACTTATCTCCCACGCGTGCAATAGGTGCTCTTCCGTACTGTTCATAATAATCCATATTATTCTGGTATGAAATAATATCGATGCCTAAGTCACGTTCTGCAAACTTGTCGATATCCACCCAGTAATCACCACCCAATAAGTCTTTTACCTCACTATAATATTCAGTACGGTTACGACGTACATTAAGTCCTCCATTCAGCTTCGAATTATCTTTAAACAAATGTGAGAACTGCGTATAGAAATTCCAATCGAGCTGATCTGTATGACGTTCTTCTATCATGTTAATAGAACGATGTCCCTCTCCATAAAGTTCGTTCTCAGGCTGGTTACGGTTTATCATATACAAGTTATCCCAGTTAATATAACGGATATTATTCGTATTTGCCATCCATGCTTCTTGCAACCATGCTCCTGTAGTTGTATTAGGATAATAGCTAGGCAAATAACGATAATAATCAGGACGAGGATCTGGACCTCCATACCATGTCAGTGCGGAATAACCATTCTGTCCGAAACGAAGAGAAGTGGCTACGTTCAACTGCGTACGGTCTGTAATATCGAACGTATAATTCAGCATAGCAAGTGGTTCATGATAATCACGAACACGGGCATTACGACGCTTTCCATTCTGCCATCCCCAGTTAGGATTATAGTAATTGTTTCCTACCAAATCATATGCCTCCTGTGTAGAAGCCTGCTGTGCACCGCGTTCTGTAGGAGCGCCCAATACAGTTAAAGACAAACGATGCTGCGGATTGAACTGTTTTTCAACAGCCGCAAAATAACCGAAAGCATTGTAATATACACCATTTACATATGCATTATTTCCCTGACGGGTAGAAACAGAAAATGCATACGACCATCCATTATCCTGCATACCGGAAGAATAAGTAAGCATACCACGGAAACGATACATAGAATTAGTGCTTACTAAACTGGCTCTCAACCCCTTACGCATCTGCGAAGGACGAGTATTGATGTTTGTTACACCAGCAATACCACCAATTCCCATTTCACCCATCTCTAGTCCGGTTGTTACCTCTTGATTACGAGTAGCATCATTCAGTCCACTCCAAAGTGACCAAGGAGTATAGCCTGTCATCGCATCGTTCAGCTGAATACCATTCATATATACATCTGAGAACTGAGAGTCGTATCCACGTACGTTGAAACGCATTTCACTGAACTGATAGGAAGCGATATTATTGAAAACATCCTTCGATGCCGATAATGAAGTGGGCAATGATTGTGCATCATCCATCGTTTCCGTATCGAATTCAGCAAATATCGCATCATCCAGCACAGGCTGACGATTAGCAGGAACCATAATAACACGCATTTCACGCATATTTTTTCCTACACGTACCGGCAAAGTCAAATCTTCGAACTCTGCTGTTTCAAAACGCAGTTCATACTCTCCAGGAGCTACGTTCTCGAACAAAAACTCACCACTGTCATCAGTCGATGCAGTACGGTCGCCCGGAACAAGTGTAATCTTTACATTGTCTATCTTTGCACGCGTAGTACGCGATATTACTGTACCCTTAATACCTCCTCCCGTCTGAGCAAAAGCCGTAACGGTAAGCAGTGATACTAGTAAAAACAATAATGTCTTGAATTTCATAAATTTATGATTAGTTTGATTACTTACCTATATAAATATATACGGGGAAATGGTCGCTGAAACCTCCCTGAAAATTATTTCCAACGAAAGTACGTAACGGATATCCCTTATACTGCCCTTCTTTCTGTATCATGTAATGACGCTTGAAAATATTTCCATAAAATTTCGATTTTTCAGCTTTCAGAATCTGTAGTTTTCCTTTTTCACCGTCCAGCAGGTTTCCACTTACAACAATGTTATCGAATATATTCCAAGCATCACCATATGCCAACGTTCCATATCCAGCTTTCAGCAGAGCTGCATAAGGTGCATAATAATCAGCAGGCTGAACCTCCTTTACTTTAACTTTTGCTCCTATACCGTCTGCTCCCGAAATACTGCTGTCTATAGGATCATCATTAAAGTCCCCCATCATGACTACCTTTGTAGCTGGACGCAAGGCACGAACAGAATCTGCTATCTGACGCATTTGATGTCCTACAGCAATACGTTTAAATTCAGAAGCTTCCTTACCTCCCAGTCGTGAAGGCCAGTGTGCTACCATAAACAGAAAATCTTCTCCTTCTATCTTTCCCCACATCGCCACAATGTCACGAGTTTTGAAATCGGGCAACGAAGGAATCACGGTACGAATAGCTTTTGAACCTTCCAGTTTCAGCACATCTGGGCGATAGATAAAAGCAGCATCCACCCCACGTGCCTCAGGAGAATCGTAGTGTACAATCCGATAGTTGGCAGGAGCCAGCTTTTCTGTGGCAACAATATCCTCCAGTACATTACGGTTTTCTACTTCACATACACCTATTACAGCAGGATAATCTTTATTGATTGCCGCAATATCAAAAAAGACTTTTTCTATATTAGTCAATTTCTTATTATACTTATCCTGAGTCCATTTCTTGGGTCCCTCTGGAGTGAACTCATCATCTAGAACATCCGGATCATTTTGTGTATCGAAAAAGTTCTCAAGATTGTAAAACACTACTTTGTAGGGCTTTTTCTGTGCGTATCCCGACACAGACAATGCAACGAGCAATACCCCAAGCATTAATATTCGTTTCATACTTATAGAAATTAGTTAAGATTCCATTCAATGGCATTGAAATCGTTTTTCACTTCCTGCGGTATACCCGGGAAGAAAGTAAATCCGGTAAGTTGTTCTATTTCGGAAACTTTTTTACATATAGCTTTCGACGGCTGTGATTCTGAATAAGCTCTGTTTTCCAACCAGAAACCAATAGTTTGCAACTGAGATGCATCACACTGATTCACCCATTTGCCAGAAACTCCCGATTTAGTTCGTAAAAGAACCTTGAAATAATGAGTCGGCACATCTACCTTTACTCCATTATTATCGGTAGCCTGTTTGGAAGCATTCCCATAATAAGCTCCAGTCACCACGTAAAGTGTATCAGAGCACATATAGCTTTTACGTAATTTACCCTCCAGATTCCCCCAAAGAGATTGATTTAACTCCTTACCTATCTGAGGAGTCTGATTTGAAAAATAGAAGGTCTGCGCATTCATCTCACGAGTCATTGTCCGGTCGGCCGACGGAATCTGATGTCCGCGCTCGTAAGCAGGATATTCCTTATATGCCCTAGCTACAAATATCTGATATTCTTCTGCAATATCCGGATCGTATATCCACTCATCGGTTCTCTCCAATCCACCGATATAACAACTATGTAATGGATAAGCTACCCAAAGTGCTCCTTTGTGCGACTTATCATAACACATAGAATAGTTACGGACTTCTTTACCATTCAAATTCACATAATGAGTAACATACTGGTAATCTGCCCCTTCCTTATATACCGGAATTTCCGCCCATGAAGAAGAAAACTCAGGAGCATTTAGCTGTCCTTTCTGAGAAAGAGTCAGAACGGTCTGTTTACCTCCAGCAAAACTAATAGTTATACTAGCCTGACGTTGTTCATCACCTAAATTTTCTGTATAATAAACATACAGAACATTCATTCCCTCTGCCAGTGTACCTTCTTTATCAGACACTTTCGATGAAAGAGAGAAAGAACACCATTCTTTCCCTTCAGTAATTTCAGCTTCCCACTGAGTTCCTGCTGTTCCTTCCATTCGAATAGCCGCATTTCCCTTCTCCGCAGATATAGACGAAGAGTTGTTCCAATAAGCCGTTCCGGAAGGAGCAATCTCTGTACCTTCATCATTTCCACACGCCCACAACGTAAGCGAAAGAAATGCTATTATAAAATAACGGAACATGGTTGTTTGTTTATTTCTATCCACTATTATCATATGTATTGTAGAGGACACAGAGGGACACAGAGTTTTTCTCCGTGTCCCTACGTATGCTCAAAAGTTATATCGTTCAACAACAAGGATCTCAATTAATATAATTGAATACCACACATAAATGCACGATTACCTGTGCTTGAACCACTACCTGTAAAATCTGCACTTGTAGAGATTGTAATCGTAGAGGTTGCTGTCAAGCCTGTAAGTTGGAGTGTATAATAATCCGAATCCTCAAAATTTACAGTGAAAGGAGGATTTCCAGCGATACCAGTCTTTGCAGGAACAGCTACACTGCTCGCACCGTTTACAGCTCCGCCACCATTTACTTTAATATATAAAGTAGCTCCACCGCTATACGCTCCGGCATAGAATGAGAACTTCTTGTCGCCTGAAACTCCGATAGCTCCAGAAGTAAATACACCAGCTTTTGAACTAGTTCCAAATTTTATACCTGAAATTTCATCAGAAGAGCCGTTAATAAACGCTCCTCCTTCGTACATATTGGCATCATTTGTACCATTTCCGAACAGGAATGCATCCATTGAAGTAAATGTACCCTTTGTATCACTACCTGTTCCCTGAGCAGCCACTGTTACCGGTACTTCCACAGAAGAAGAAGTGCCATCCAAAGTAATCTTCAAAGTTTGAGAAACAGCATCGGCTGTTGTATTTGCTCCAGCTTTCACTGTTACCACGGTTCCGCTTACAGTAGCCGACAAAATACCCGACAAACCGGATGTACTCAAAGTCTTACCTTCAGCGTTCGCTACGGTTACAGTTATATCTTTAGTACCGCCTTCTGCTGTAAAGCTTACCTTATCAGGATCAACACCTGTAATGGCAGGTTCAGAAGAAGAGAATGCCTTTACATCATCCAAGTTACGCGGAGCAATCTGTGCAGCACTTCTGTACATAGTAGCCACACCTGTCAAATCACCCGTTGCATTTACATAAGTCTGACCTGCAAAAACAGAACCGGCCTGACAGTATACGGTGAAGTCTGTCCCGCCAGCAGTAAATGTATGAGTATCATATTTATCAGCAGTACACCAAGTACCAGCACTGTTAGAAGATGCATTCTTGATAGTTACAGTCATTGCCTGATATGCTGCCAACTTATCAGCAGTAATTTCAATAGGAGTAACATTTGCTGTTCCTACCTTTTCTACCTTACACCATGTTTCATCTTTTGCACCAGTCACTTCATATAAACCTTGATAGTTCTGAACCTTTGCAGCTCCTTTTACCAAAGTAACCTTTACTTTGTCACCCATCTTCAGTCCCAAAGTCTTAGGATCGACCTGACTGCCATAAAGAGTCACACCGTTCTTTTCACCAGTAGCACCTTCTGTTGCAACCTGCAAGTTATTGGTTGTAAAGTTTCCGTTTTCTACGTCAGCTTGTACAACAGCTTCGAAGAAACGGTCAGCATTGGCATCAATCACCTCACCAGTACTCATTGGTTCAGGCATCAAAGCAATCAGTTCAGGGATAGTAATAGCAGTAGCTTCACCCGGTTCCACAACAGAACCACCCTCAAGATCAACCTCCTGACCGCCATTTCCTGTAGCCAGTGTAATGTCATCCAAACGATATACAGAAGATTCGTTTGCTGTAAAACGGATATAAAGTTCAGAAGTAGCTTTCTTCAATGTGAAGTTAGCAGTTGCAAAAATCCAGTATGGAGTTTCAGCATCACCATTATTCTTTTCGTAAGCAATTTCAGTCCATGCAGTACCATCAGCACTTAACTCTACCTTAAACTTGCTTGTATCGAATGTATTATCATACTGACCGTCATCACCTTTGCTGGAACGACTTCCACCAAAAGTCAGTTTCAGGTTAGTCTGCCCTTCAGCCAAAGCAATTTTCTGGATATCGAAGTTGGCAGGTGCACTACCAAAGAATACAACGTTCGGACCGGAAGCACCTTCGTAAGCATCTGTATTGGCTAAACCTGATGAACGTACAGATGCATTATTGCCTGCATAAGTTACATTTGCAGCCGCATCACCAGTCTTATTCCATCCATCGTATTCACCAGCCAAAGGCCATGGAGAAGAAACAGATTTATTACCAACAGTTTCGCTGTAAAGTACTTTCGATTCAACCACCACACCACTCTTCACTGTTACAGTAGCAGTCTTCAGCGAACCAGACTGGTTTCCGATAGTAATATTGATTTTAGCCTCACCGTTTGTTCCTTCAGGTACACTTACCTGAACAGTAGTGGAGCCTTCGCCAGAAGTTTTCGAAAGGGTTACCCAATTAGTATTATCTTCCACGGCTGCATTCCACGGACGGTTCGTAGAAATATTAAATGACTGAGTACCGCCATTCTCAAACGTCAGAGTCGTAGGATCGACTTCCAGATAAGGAGCTTCTGTATCATCGTTATCATCCACGCAGGCAGTAAACGAAACAGTTAGCACCATGAGCAGCAGCCCATACCAAAAACTTAAAGACTTAAATTTTGCCATTTTGTTTTTTCATTAAAAGTTAATATATTATTTTCACTAATCCAGCCGAACCAAAGATAAAATAATGATTATAGTTTTTTATTTTTGTCTGTTTATTTTTAAAATTTCTCGCATAACAAGCATGTAAAAAAGAGCAAATGCACTCTCCTGCATAGAGATTTTAATTTTGTGTCATTTTATAAAGCAGATAACAAATATAAGAAAAAAAATAAAAAATAAAACTCCCTATTAAAAAAATATCATCACATTAACTTGATTATGTTAATAAGCTCAACAAACCAATAAATACTTTTATGTAACAATATATTTCTGAATAGAAAAATTAATATTTAGTCTTCTAAATAGCTAACATTTTTTCAAAAGAAAAAAGCATTGCATAACAAATTATCAATTTAGATTACAATTAATCAGAATGACACATTCTTATCCAACTTACGATTTACACAACTTAGTTATTAACAACGTACGCCATCATATATAGACAGCTGATTATCAATATATTAAATCATAATCATCTTTACTTCACATTATCTGTCTAAAAGATTTAGATATTACATATTTTACAATTTATATTAAAATAAAAAAGTTGTATCAGGACGTTAAAGTCCCAATACAACTTTTATACCAAGCAAAACAAGTATGCTTATCTTTTAATAAAATATACTACAGTCGGAAGATGGTCGCTATATCCGTTCATCCATCTGCCTCCAGCCTGCGTACGCAAAGGATAGCCTTTGTATTTTCCATCCGCTTGTATCAGGTAATCACGCTTGAATATTTCATGAGTGAAGTAACTCAGCTTTTTATAGCGTTTATTCAGGAAATTGCCAGTAAAAACAATCTGGTCGAACAAATTCCATTTACCTCTATACTTTAATGTACCATCGCCTCCGGCAAGCGTATTCCACCAAGGATTATATAAATCTTTCTTCTTTACATCCTTCGTTTCACGCTTTGCTCCCAAGGCTTCTGCCATACTTTTATCCATAGGATCATCGTTCATGTCACCCATGATTACAATCTTGATTTTCGAATCCAGACGTTGCAGCGAATCCTTCAGTGCACGTACCTGCATACCTGCACGCTCACGAGCCGGAGATTCAGCTCCACGCGACGGCCAGTGATTTACAATAAAAGCCACACGTTCGCCAGCCAGTTTACCGTCAGCAATCAGAAAACCGCGTGTCGGACGATCTGTCGGTTGAGCCAATACATAAGGAACCAGTTTGGTAGCTGTCACTGTATACAGTTTCGGGTTGTAAAAGAAAGCACAATCCACACCTCTTTCGTCCGGTCCTTCATAATGAATAATCTCATACCCGCGATCGGCCAGTGCCGGCTGTTTCAGCAAATCTTCCAGCACATGACGGTTTTCCACCTCAGCCATACCTATTACCGCAGCCCCCTCAGGTGTCTTGTCGGTAGCCAGCGATCCAAGTACCGTTGACATATTTTTCAGTTTCGACTGATATTTCTTATCGTCCCATTTATTTCTTCCGTCGGGCAGATATTCATAATCTTTCTTACCCTCATCGTGCTTCGTATCAAACAAATTTTCGAGGTTATAAAAGGCAACTCCGTAGACCGTACCTTTCTGCTCTTGAGCATAGCCCGCTAATACCAGACATGCCCAGAAAAACGCAAACAGATATTTTTTCATACAAAAGATATAGGATAACAGAGGGATTGAATGTAAAACAATCACATTCAATCCCCCTCTATTATTAAATAATAACTTTTAGCATCAAAGTTTCACAGGATCTCCTGCAACTTCAAATTGTCCTTCTCCTAAACTCTTATAACGGAACTCATATAAATAACTTGTTCCATCATAAACCACAGCTTGTATTTTATAATACAAATCTACACCGTTCATCTGTGTAGGAGCATCGGGATAATTATGAGCAAGTACCATTCCGCATGCAACCTGAATCTGCTGCATCAGGTAAGCATTAGCCTTCTGCTCATCTTCTTTATCTACCAATCCTTCAGGGTCATTTCCTGTACGCTTATACATCTGTATATTAAAATTCTTATAATGAGAAGATGCACCAAACCACCATTCTCCAGTGTCGGGGTAGTCTTTATCCAAATAAGCAGGCTTATTCTCCGCAACCCAGTTCACAAGATATTGATAGTCATCGACAGTCATCGAAACGGTTATGGTAGGATCGAACAGCCATTTCTCACCATTATGTAAAAAAGTTTCTTTTTCATGAAGAACAATATTATTATTCAATACCCAAGTAGCATCTAACAAATATTCATCTGCCACTGCAGTAGTTACTTTTCCATCATAATACTTATACAAAACAACTTGACGATCATCTTTTTTTGCATAAGGTAATTTTTGAGATAAGAATACAGGCAAATAATCTACCGGTTTGAGAGAAGAAGAGAAATTGTCATTTTTTCCGGGATCACCCATTGCGTCATAATCACTAGGAGTAACCACCAGAATATCATTGCCTAAATAAGCCCCCCATTTACCATTTATAAACTGGAACAGGGAATTATAAGGTTTCTGCTGAGTAGGCTGTGAAGTAGTTATTTTTACATTATCCAACTGTATGGTCGTTGTAATCCCGCCTTTTGCTCCACGATATCGAAAAGCAACATAAATGTTTTTTCCATTAAAAGACTTCAGCGAATAAGTTCCGACATTCGTTTTATCCGTATATCCGCTTTCCATAGGAACCGGATAAGTAAAGTAATCGGTGATATCAGTCCATGCAGATACGTCGAATGCCTCCCCAGCATTATACGTATCAGAAATCAATACACTAAAAGCATCTCCGTTATAATGCCCGAACACAATATCAAAAGTTAACAAGGCATCAGCAGATTCAATTTTTACAGGTTTAGTTATCAAGTAATTCTCCAATTCTCCGTCAGCTTTGTAAGCAGACAACTCAGCTGCTCCGTCACCTTTATAGACATTTGCCGACCACTGTTCTGTACCTTTCACACTGATTTGTTTCCATCCCTCAATTTCAATTGGCTGTTTAGCAGTACATGAGTTAAAATTTTCACTCAGATAATCCGTACCTTCCACCGGATCATTCAGGTCATACATATAATCTACCAGACAAAAATCCCCTTCCTTGGCATCTTCCATACGAGTCGCTAAAACCTTGGGAATCTCCACATTAGGAGCATGAGAAGGAGATAAGAAATTATTTCCCCATATAGTCTTATAATCATCTCCACTTAAGGTATAAGCAGACACAACAGAAAATTTCTTCAGAGTTTCCGAAGTATCTTCCTGATAGTTATATGTAACCCCTACGGTAGACCCTTTTCCCCATGATCCATACATATTTGCCAATATAGCCGGAACATACTTTTCTGCCGAAGCAAAAGAATTCAGAGCCAAATCAGAAGCTACCTGTTTTGCCAATGCCTTTTCTTCATCCGTCTGTGCATCAGCCTCCGCGGCTTTAGCTATAGATTCATAATCGGCCTTTACCAGGATATATTCCTCCTCAGTCTTCGTAATGGTGATACCTTCCGAATCTATTTCATTATAAATATCTTCCATCGGATCACATGCAGCCAGCAAACCACCAAAGAAAAACAATGCTATTAAATTATATTTCAATTTCATACCCAAATCATATTTTAAGTTAGTCATCAGAACATTACTTTAAATCCGGTAGACCATGTTCTTCCAAACCCATAGAATACCAAAGCAGAATCCCAGTCATGAGTTGCACCGTCTGTTGCATCCGCTACATAGCAAGTGTTTGTCAAGTTATACACATTACTGTAAATCACAGCCTTCAATCCTTTACATAAATCGAAACGATAGCTGAGTCCCAGATCGATGGTATAGAAGTTAGGCATCTTCCAGGAATCAATGCCGGCATCCGACTTGCTGGTACGGTTCGACGGATCGAAGTCAGCGTAATTCTTACCAGCAAAATTATAATCGGCATTCAGTTTCAAACCTTTAAAAACTTCCCACGAAGCAGACAGCGCAGCGGTAAGTTGTGCAGAGTTACCCACATGCACATCCTTTACATAGGCATCGTATGTACCAATAGGCTTGCTTGCCTCATCATAAATGGTGAAATGTACATCATCTGCCCATTTCCAGTCGCCTAGCGAGAACATTCCCTTCAGTTCGAAAGTTTTGACCGGTTTATAAGTCGCTTCCAGCTCTACTCCCATATGAATGGCATCCAGACCTGTGATATTGGCATATTCCTGCCCAACTCTTCTGCGGGTCGACTTATCCATCCAGCGGGTATAATATCCATTCAACGCCACATTAAAATACTCATTGTTAAAACCGTACCCTAACTCAAATGTCATAATCTTTTCATAAGGAGCATCGGCATTGGCAGAAACATTATTGTTAGGGAATACAGAATTGAAAAATGGAGCACGGGTAAAGTATCCGCCATTAACGAATACATTGTGGTTCCTATTAAATTTATAATTATATCCAGCTTTAACACTCCACGGTTGGAAGTGATAGAAATCGGAAATTTTCTTTCCGTCTACATTTCCACCCTTGTCATGATAGCGGTATGATTCGTTGGTGATAGAAGCAGAAAGGAAAGACGACCACTTATCTGTACTATATTCTGCCTGCGCGAACAGACCTGCCCAAACAATTTCACCCACACTATGATACTGAACGATATCACCCTCTTTCAGAATAACATTAGGAGATTCATAATCCAGATGTTTGCTGCCCGGAATATAATACGCACCGCCTAGCAGGTTATCGATGACTTCCTTGTGATAACCTTTGTAATAACGCCCGTCAAATCCTCCTGTAAATGTAAATTTCTCTGTAATACGATTTTTATACGAGCTCAACACTCCATACCAGTCATGATCATTTACCGCATTAGTAAAAATAGCCTGAGAACCATTAGGATTAGAAGCATTTGCAGCCAATACAGCATCATAATCTAGCAGTCCTCCAGCTGTCAGTTTAGTATCTTCGTAAGGACGTCCACTATTATTATCAATAGCTAACCAATTACTACAATTTCCACGTACACGACGTCCGCCACCACTTGCCATAGAAGCATAAAGAGAAGTTGTCAAAGAAGAATTTTCATTGATTGTCCAATAATGGTTCAACGAAACCTGAGGTTTGTGATAGTAGTTATATCCATAAGCTCCGCCCGTCAACTCACCGTTCAGGTATCCGTAAGAGTTACTGAAGCGCCCACCGTCGGGACTATTCTTGTAATCTTCGATATAATGCTTGGTAGCACGCTGATTATGCCACTGCGGAGCACCAAAAGCAGTCAACGACAGTTTATGATGTTCGTTGATTATCTTGGATATATTGCCAAAATACGTCCATCCCTCATAATTAGTTCCCTTTACATATCCGTCACCTGTGTTCAGAGCCCCCATTAAGGTCACAGCCCAACCATTGTCCATCAAACCAGTAGAAACAGAAACCGAATATTTGCGGAAGCCATCATTACCGATACCGATATAAGCCGATCCGCCTCTTTGAGCTTCTGTACTCTTTGTCACCATATTCATGGTTCCGCCAACAGAAGACAAGCCCAAGGCAGAAGCTCCCAAACCACGCTGTACCTGAATAAATTGACTCACATCAGAAAGTCCTGACCAGTTCGACCAGTATACCTTACCATTTTCCATTCCGTTGATAGGCACGCCGTTTATCAGAATACCCAGATTTGAAGAATCGAAACCACGCATATTGATTCGTGAGTCACCATACCCTCCGCTTTCACGGGTAACGTATACAGACGGAGTAGATTTCAGTAGTTCCGGAAATTCCAGATTACCCACTTTTTCTTCGATAGTTGCCAGTTTTACATTGGAAATCGGGATCGGAGTCTGGCGGTCCGACTTGATAATTGAAGCAATGACACTTACCTCACTCAGCCCAATGGCATCAGGAGTTAAGGCAATTGTCCCCAAATCCACATTTCTGCCGACAGCTTTCACATTCCGGCTTAATTCATTATAACCGACATAGCTGAAAACAAGCATCACCTTGCCATCTTTGACTTTCAGCGTAAAATTACCGTCGGTGTCGGTAACAGTACCCTCAGCAGACCCTTTCACCATTACGGTTGCCCCAATCAGAGGTTCATGGGTTTCAGCATCCATAACCTTGCCTTTCAACGTAGCCTGAGCTACTGCAGTGACTGTACCCAAAACTACAAGCACCGCAAACAATAGAAAATGCTTCAATTGATTTTTCATACGTTTTCTTAAATTGTTTTTGTGTTATTTATAAATCAAAACAAATATAACAAAAACTTTTTAAAAATTTAGCATAAAAATTCGATTTTATTTCATAATTAACAAATTTGTGTTAACAGATTATCACCAAAGAAAAGAAAGATTGTACATACAGTCTCAATCAAGAATTCAAAGCTAGCAAAAACAAAAGAAAAGCACAGTCATACATTGCAAATTCAAACAACAGTATTCAAAATCGCTAGCAAATTATCAGAAAGTCCAAATTTTAATCGGAATGTCACACACCTGCCGTACTTGCGATTTTAGCAAGTTTCCTATAACACAAAAAGCAGGCGGGCCACTAGTGTACCCAAAAGGTAGCATACCTACCACACTTATTTACAAGCTATTACAAGCTCCTACGGGCCACAACAGCACCACTAGTGTTGCCACCCTTTCCTATTATATATTAAAAGAAAGAGTAAAAGCAAGGGAAGTTTTTTCCGAAAAAACTTCAACCGGATTTTTTTAAGAATTCGTCAGATCGTTTTTAACACTTCAAAGCATACTGTAAATCTCCTGTAAGAATACGATATATTTTGTACAAAGCATTTCTCTATTCGTACATAAATTAGAGAAAAGTTCGGCAAGTTTTCGCTAAAACACCAGCATTTTTCATTTTCAAAGACCACACAGCCACTAAAGAAAGACATCCAAACATGAGGAAAACAGTCCGGTTTTTAGTATCTTTGCAAAGATAAGCAATCAATCGGAATAAAAAATCATGGCGAAAGAAAAAACCGTATATGTGTGTACCAACTGCGGACAGGAATCTCCCAAATGGGCAGGCAAGTGTCCGTCGTGCGGACAGTGGAATACGTTTGTAGAGGAAGTGGTACGCAAGGAAATGCCCGTAGCCAAGCATGTGGCACACGGTATCGAATCGGTGCGTTCGAAACCCCAACGACTGCACGAGATTACCTCAGGCGAAGAACAGCGTATCGACATGGGCGACGACGAGCTGAACCGCGTACTGGGAGGCGGGCTGGTAGAGGGCTCGCTTACGCTGATAGGCGGTGAACCGGGCATCGGAAAGTCGACGCTGGTACTTCAGACAGTGCTCCGCCTCACGGACAAGAAGGTGCTGTATATCTCGGGCGAAGAAAGCGCACGGCAGTTGAAATTGCGCGCCGACCGTATCCCCCATCCTGAAGCAAACAACCTGCTGATAGCGTGCGAAACATCGCTGGAACAGATTTTCACAAACATCAAGAATACGGCTCCCGATCTGGTCATCATCGACTCGATACAGACCATCTCGACAGAGAACATCGACTCGTCACCGGGCAGCATCGTACAAGTGCGCGAGTGTTCAGCTTCTATTCTGAAATTCGCCAAAGAAACAGGAACACCGGTTATTCTGATCGGCCATATCAACAAAGAAGGCAGCATTGCCGGACCGAAGGTGCTGGAGCACATTGTCGACACGGTGCTTCAGTTCGAGGGCGACCAGCACTACATGTACCGCATCCTGCGGAGTATCAAGAACCGCTTCGGAAGTACGGCGGAGCTGGGTATCTACGAAATGCGGCAGGACGGACTGCGACAGGTGAGCAATCCTTCGGAACTGCTGCTTACGCAAGATCATGAGGGTATGAGCGGCATTGCCATCGCCTGTGCGGTAGAGGGTATCCGTCCGTTTCTCATCGAGGTACAGGCGCTGGTGAGTACGGCAGCGTACGGCATGCCCCAGCGCTCGGCTACGGGATTCGACCTGCGACGCATGAACATGCTGCTGGCGGTACTGGAGAAGCGTGTAGGATTCAAACTGGCGCAGAAGGATGTCTTTCTGAACATCGCAGGAGGACTGAAGGTGAACGATCCGGCCATCGACCTGGCGGTAATCAGTGCCATTCTGTCGAGCAACATGGATACGGAAATCGAAGCAGGTGTATGCATGGCGGGCGAAGTGGGACTGAGCGGAGAAATCCGTCCCGTAAACCGTATCGAGCAGCGCATCAGTGAGGCCGAGAAACTGGGATTCACACGGATGCTCGTACCCAAGCATAACCTGCAGGGACTGGACCGCAAGAAGATTAAGATTGAGCTAGTTCCCGTGCGCAAGGTGGAAGAAGCTTTCCGACAGCTGTTCGGATAGAAGAGTGCAAAAAATAACATACAAGTCATGACGCAGAATGAAGAATTGGACAAGATTTTCTTTGTGACTTTCTGCATGGAACAGTACAAGCATGAGCACAATATGACAGGAAAAGAGGTTGCCGACCTTTTCTCCCAACAAGGAGTATTGACTTATCCGGAAGAAAATTTCGAAATTCTCCACATACAAAGCCGCCAGTGACTGATAGAGGAAATCAACCATCAAGGAGGTACATCTATGAATCTGGAAGTGACAGACAATAACCTGTATTTGTTTTTACCCGGCAAGATAGCCCGGATGATACAGATTTGTCCTGTTACGCTTTTACCGTTCTGATACATACCGCCGTCTTACAGACCAGTCAACCAAACTGTGGCATTATGGTCCCACAGCCCTGTATGAAGAATTCATGGAAGAAGAAAACGTAAACAAGAACAACCAGTTATGATACAAGAATATCAGTTAAGAGTTCTGCCCGAGCAGGCAGCCAGCGAACAACATATCAAGCAATACGTGAGCCGTGAGAAGGGGCTCGACATTCGTACCATACACGCCGTACGGGTACTGAAACGGAGCATCGATGCCCGCCAGCGGACGATTTACGTAAACCTGAAGGTACAGGTGTTCATCAACGAAACGCCTACCGAGGAGGAGTTTGTACGGACGGAATACCGCAACGTGGAGGGAAAACCTCAGGTGATTGTGGTAGGAGCCGGACCGGGCGGTCTGTTTGCTGCCCTGCGTCTGATAGAGCTGGGACTGCGTCCGGTGGTGGTGGAGCGCGGAAAGAATGTGCGCGACCGCAAGACGGATCTTGCCCGCATCAGCCGTGAGCATAAAGTAGATCCGGAATCGAACTACAGTTTCGGCGAAGGAGGTGCGGGAGCTTACTCCGACGGCAAGCTGTATACGCGCAGCAAGAAGCGTGGCAGCGTGGACAAGATTCTGAACGTGTTCTGCCAGCACGGAGCAAGCACATCTATCCTGATAGATGCGCATCCGCACATCGGAACCGACAAGTTGCCGAGGGTGATCGAGAACATGCGAAACACCATCCTCGCCTGTGGCGGAGAGGTGCACTTCCAGACACGCATGGATGCCCTGCTCATCAAAGACAACAAGGTAGCGGGCATTGAAACGAATACGGGAAAGACTTTCCACGGTCCGGTGATTCTGGCTACAGGACATTCGGCACGCGACGTATACCGCTGGTTGTATGCCAACGGGGTGACCATCGAACCCAAGGGTATCGCCGTAGGGGTACGTCTGGAGCATCCGTCGATGCTGATCGATCAGATTCAGTACCACAACAAGAACGGACGCGGAAAGTATCTGCCGGCAGCCGAATACAGCTTCGTGCAGCAGGTAGAAGGCAGAGGGGTGTACAGCTTCTGCATGTGTCCGGGAGGATTTGTGGTTCCGGCAGCCAGCGGACCTCACCAACTGGTGGTAAACGGCATGAGTCCCAGCAACCGTGGCACAAAGTGGAGCAACTCTGGTATGGTAGTGGAATTGCGTCCCGAAGACCTGCTCCTGCCCGACTTGCAGCTTCAGAAGTGTGAAACCATTCAGGGTTCGGCAGAAGCGCAGACCGAGGAACTGATTGCCCGTTCGGGAAAACTGCCCGAGGGAAGCGTACATACACTGGCTGTAATGCACTTTCAGGAGAAACTGGAGCAACTCTGCTGGCAGCAGGGTAACATGCGGCAGACGGCTCCTTCACAGCGTATGGCGGACTTCATCAACCGGAAAATCAGCTACGACCTGCCCGATACCTCGTACAGCCCGGGACTGGTTTCTTCGCCGCTTCACTTCTGGATGCCGAAATTTATCAGCAGCCGACTGAGCCGGGGCTTCCAGTTGTTCGGTAAAAGCTCGCACGGCTTCCTGACCAACGAGGCAGTGATGATTGCCGTAGAAACACGTACTTCGGCCCCTATCCGCATCGTACGCGACAACGAAACCTTGCAGCACGTCACCGTAGAGGGACTGTTCCCCTGCGGAGAAGGAGCGGGATATGCCGGCGGTATCGTGTCGGCAGGTGTAGACGGCGAACGGTGTGCCGATGCCGTAGCGGCGTACTTGCAGAGAGGATAAGGGAACAGGTAAACGACTTGTCCGAAAGCCTTCCGGCGAAATTGCCGCCGTGCAGGAACGACACGAATATCATCGGAATAAGCTATTGACATTCAGCAGAACCAACAAACATTCACCCATATAACTCAGAAAGCATGATGGATATAAAAAATGACATACACGCACTTATCAAAGGAGCCGAGAATGCAGAAGTAGAATTTAAATCGGCAAAAGGTGGATTGCCGGAAAGCTTTTGGGAATCCTTTTCTGCCTTTGCCAATACTAACGGCGGTATCATCGTGTTGGGTGTAAAGGAAAAAGAGGGACGTTTTCTGCCAGACGGATTGACTGAAGAACAGATAGCTCTATATAAGAAACGCTTTTGGGACTGTGCACACAACAAAGAAAAAGTAAGCGCCACCATGCTTACGGAACGTGATGTGGCAGCAGGTGAAGCGGACGGCAGTTTCTATCTGGTTTTCCGCATTCCCCGGGCTACATACAATATCCGTCCGGTCTATCTTACCCGCAATCCTTTTGGCAATACGTACAAGCGTAATCATGAGGGTGACTATCATTGTACGGATGATGAAGTGCGCGAAATGTTTGCGGATGCCCATCATGCAACGGCTCCTTTCGATAACCAGATTTTACCAAACTACAGTATAAAGGATATAGACCCAGTAACTTTGCAGGGCTACCGGAAACGATTTGCGCTTAGAAAAGAGAATCATCCCTGGAATGACCTGGATGACCGGGCTTTTCTGATAAAAATCGGTGCTTATCGGATAGACAGAGAAACAGGTACGGAAGGTTTCACACGGGCGGGTATTTTAATGTTTGGAAAAACAGAAAGCATTACCGATACCACCTGTACACCATGGTATTTTGTAGATTATCAGGAGAAATTATCCGATACTCCCGGTGTCCGATGGTCCAATCGCATTTATCCCGACGGAACATGGGAAGCAAATATTTACCAGTTCTTTTATAGGGTATATAACGAATTATCTCAAACCATACCTACCCCTTTCAGGCTGGAAGGCATTACCCGCGTAGAAGAAACTCAGGCCCATATTGCTATCCGTGAAGCACTGGTTAATACGCTTGTACATGCCAGCTATGCAGAGCCGGGAAACATCATCGTGATTCGCGAGCCTGATAGAATCATCATGCGGAATCCGGGCAGGATGCTGATTTCCGTAGATGATTTTTATGCAGGAAGCCATAGTCTTTGCCGTAACCCGATTATCCAGAAAATGTTTATGCTGCTGGGATATGGTGAAAAAGCCGGAAGTGGTGCCGATTATATCGTGAAAGGCTGGGAAAATAACCAATGGGGACGACCTGTAATTGAAGAAACGGTACAGCCTGACACCGTCTTGCTTACTCTGAAACTGGGAAAGGAAGAGATGCAAAAGGATGAGATTACTAACAAACACTTGTCCCAAGCTGTCCCAAGTCTGTCCCAAGCTGTCCTAAGCCTCTCCCAGGCTTGTCCTAAGCTCAACCAGTATACCACGGACGTGATAGCCGAATTTATTTACGCGCTAAGGCAGAAACCGCAGCCCATCCTGAAACTAATGGAAATACTGGGGGAAACAAACCGGACACGGTTCCGTAATAAAATTCTGATACCGTTAATGGAAAATGGACTTATAGAACCAACCATTAAAGAAGTACCCAATAACCCCAAACAACTGTATCGGCTTTGTAAACAATTGTAATTTGAATAATCATGTCAGAGCAATATAAATCGCCTAGAAACTTCCTCCCATTAAAAATAGGGAAAAAAAGCGGAAAAAGACAGTCAGAATGACTAAAACAATTCCTCCGACATGAATCAATGAACCTGTGTGAAAAACATAACCTATAACCAAGATGCAACATATCCCTGAAATAGCAATCGTAGAACAGAATACGCTGACAGCATTGGGCTTGCAGACCATTCTGGAAGAGCTTATCCCCGTAGCGACCATCCGTACGTTTCCGTCGTTCGCCAGACTGATAGACGATACGCCGGACATGTACAGCCATTATTTTGTTTCGGCACAGACATACTTCGAGCATACGTCGTTCTTTCTGGCACGCCGTCCGAAGACTATCGTGCTGGCGGCAGGCGAACAGCCTTCACTGAGCGGCATTCCCACGCTGAATGTCTGCCTGCCTCAGGACAAGCTGGTGAAAGCCATCATGCAGATGCGGAAACAGGGACACGAGGCGACACATCATCCCGTATCACCGCAGGAAATGCAGCAGGAGCATGATCTGTCGCCTCGTGAAATAGAGGTACTGATTCTGATTACCAAAGGGCTTATCAACAAGGAAATAGCCGACAAACTGAACATCAGCCTGACGACGGTTATTTCGCACCGAAAGAACATTACCGAGAAGCTAGGCATCAAGTCAGTTTCGGGGCTTGCCATCTATGCCGTGATGCACGGGTATGTAGAAGCGGACCGGATATGAATAAAATCGTCTGCATAGATTTTCAAAAGCCCAAGAACCAATTTACATAAATTAAAGATTAAAACATTGCATATGTAATAATATATCCTTATATTGTGAAAAATTATTACAGAATCCACTAATAGTAATGTACTCACAATAGAATCTCAAACTGGATTATTCTCTGCAACAGCTTATAAAATTGAAGCCGAAGTAATTAAATACAACCCCAATCTGGGTGAGAATGGAGGATATTCGGTCAAATTAATTAATACAACAAACTAATATGAAACTCATCTATGCATTATTGATTCTACTATGTACGGCAACACAATCTGTTTCTGCACAAATACTCAACCTCGGGGACGAAGTCGTCGTAGAAAAAATCAAACATTCTGATAAACAGTTTAAACTTATTTATATTTTTTGCAACTATTGCCAAATTTCCATAGAACGATATCCCAAAGTAGTCCAAACGGCGCAAAACAACAAAAACATAGAAGCGTTTTTCATTTGTGCACAAGACAGTTCCGACATCGTCCTCTATACCGATACCTGCAAAATGAAAGCACCCATGTATTTAATCAATCAAGACAGGAAAAGGAAAATGATAAGTTTCTACAATCCGATAAAAGCCACATGCAAGTACTTGAAAAAAAGACTTGGAATAGACACTGCAAAAATGGGAGCATCTGACTTCTGTATACTTGACAAGGACGGGAAAATAATCATCCAAACCGATTGGGAAACAGACAATAACGAGTATTTCCGATTGTTGGACGAATGCCTGAACAGACTGTGAAATCGGGTGGATATAAACAAAGAAAACAATAATACCCCAACCAGAGTAAAAAAACTCTGCCTTGTTCTAAGTAATGAGGTGTATCAAAAAAATGATTGTTTCAAAAAAAGCGGGGCAACCTCTGTCCGGCAACCCCGCTATATAAAAGATCTAACTTAGATTATTAACGAAAGCTTTATCGTAATTTTTCTTCAATCGGATCCTTATACTGAGTCTGGAGTTTCACCAGTTCAGCTTTCAGGTCTTCTGTAATCTTTTCATAACCCGGCTGACCGTAGAGATTGTGCATTTCGGTCGGGTCTTCCTTCAAATCGTACAATTCCCATTCGTCGATGTCGTTGTAGAAATGAATGAGTTTGTAGCGGTCGGTACGAACTCCGTGCAGCGGTATACCCTGAACATCAGCCTGACGACGGTTATTTCGCACCGAAAGAACATCACCGAGAAGCTAGGCATCAAGTCGGTTTCGGGGCTTGCCATCTATGCCGTGATGCACGGGTATGTAGAAGCGGACCGGATATGATACGGGGTACGTATCAGTCCAGTCTAATCTCCGCCAGCGGAAAGTCCATCTTCTCTCCGTCTACATACAGACTGGAGTGTACGACAGGATTGTCTGTATTTATTCCGTCCACCCAAAAATCAAACGATATGTTCCACGTACGCCCTGTACCTAAATCGAGCGTAAAACATTCATTCTTGTACATCTTGGTCGGACCAAACTCACCGAACTTCAGGCAAGGTCCGCAGTCGTCTGTCATTCCCAGAGAAAGTCCGTTCCAAGCCGGTAAAAGCATACGTGTGGCTGGTACATCGGATTCCGGCTGTCCACCTCTTCCGGTTTCATCTGCCAACGGATAAACTTCTCCGGCATATTCTATCCGGATATCGTTTTCAAGAATATTTCCGGCAACACCGGCATCCAGCAGGTTCGTCCCTTCCTGACTGGTAACATGCAGCACAATATCGGAAACGTTAAAGTCCCATTCGTAGTCAGCCGAAGGTTTTTCGGAATCATTGCAGGAAGTCAGACAACCCAGACTCAATGCCAGAAGCGAAACGATAAAGAAGAGCTTTTTCATATTCTCATTGTATTTAAGATTACGGATGCAATTTTAAAAAAAAAACGATAAAATAATTGTCTTAAGATAAAAAACATCAGACAAACAGCCCTCTAAAAAGGGAATTATACAAAAGCAAAAAAAAATCTCCTGCTGTCAGCCACCTCATCAGAATAAGTCAGGACTAAAGCAGGAGATTTTTTATTATTTTTCAGCCGGAGCAGCAGCTTCTTTTGCCTGCTGCAACTTCTGTTCGATAGGATCCTTATACTGAGTCTGGAGTTTCACCAGTTCAGCTTTCAGGTCTTCTGTAATCTTTTCATAACCCGGCTGACCGTAGAGATTGTGCATTTCGGTCGGGTCTTCCTTCAAATCGTACAATTCCCATTCGTCGATGTCATTGTAGAAATGAATGAGTTTGTAGCGGTCGGTACGCACACCGTAGTGACGTTTTACCATGTGTTCTGCCGGGAACTCATAGAAGTGGTAGTACAGTGACTTACGCCAGTCGGCAGGCTTCTCACCCTTCAACAACGGAACCAGCGATACACCCTGAATATCTTCGGGAATAGGTGCTCCGGCAAGTTCGAGGAAGGTAGGAGCATAGTCGATGTTCTGTACCAACTGAGGTATTTCTCCCTTCGCCTTGAAGTCTTTCGGCAAGTGCATGATAAGTGGTGTATGCATGGATTCTTCGTACATGAAACGTTTGTCGAACCAGCCATGTTCACCCATGTAGAATCCCTGGTCGGAGGTATAGACCACAAGCGTATTGTCGAGCATGCCTTTTTCTTTCAGATAGTCGAGCACACGTCCTACATTTTCATCGAGTGATTTCACCACCTTGGCATAGTCGCGCATGTAGCGCTGGTACTTCCATTCGGCAAGTTCCTTACCCTGAGGATTCTTCTTATAGAAATCATCAATAATCGGCTGATAGAAATCATCGTAAATCTTACGGTCTTCCGGATTCAGACGACCTACATAGCTTTCGTATCTTTCCTTCAACGGAGAAGTCTTGTCGGCACGGTTCATCTTGTTGTCATAAATCAAGTCCATGTCTTTAAAGATACTCATCTGCTGGGCGGCAGCAGCCGGACGGCCTTCGTAATCATCGTAGAAGTTATCAGGCAACGGGAATGTCTTGTCTTCGTACAGCGGCAAGTCCTTCAGATCAGGCAGCCAGTTGCGATGAATAGCTTTATGATGGATAAACAAACAGAAAGGTTTCTCTTTATCACGCTGGTTTTCCATCCAGTCGATACTCATGTCGGTAATCAGATTGGTGAGATATCCTTCCTTGCGGATGGTGTCATTATCCATCGTGATGAAATCCGGATTGTAATAATCTCCCTGTTCGGGCACAATTTCCCAATGGTCGAATCCGGTAGGCAGACTTATAAGATGCCACTTTCCGATAATGGCAGTCTGATAACCTGCCTTTTGCAACAGCTTTGGCATAGTCTGCTGAGAGCCGTCGAACACACAGGTTGTATTGTCGGTAAAGCCGTTGGCGTGACTATGCTTACCAGTGAGCATGCAGGCACGGCTAGGTCCACTTAAAGAATTGGCAACGAAGCTATTCGTAAAGATCACACCATCGTTGGCAATACGGTCCAGATTAGGAGTTTCTACAAATCGGCTACCATAGCAGCTCATCATCTGTGCCGTATGGTCGTCGGTCATGATGTACACAATATTATACTGCTTGGGTGCTTCTTTTTCACTGCCACATGAAGCCAGCGAAGCCAAAGCTGCCATCCCCGTCAACGGGTAAATAAATGAGGAAGTTTTCATAAAATGAAGTAAGTGAAAATTTATACTGCTTATTACAAATATACCAGCTTCGAGTCTGTAAGGAAATACCCAAAGCCATCAAGCAAAAAAGTCCGAGGAATATGGAAATGTTTTTTCCTCGGACTTTACCTTTTATACAAATTCTAATTCAAGAGCAGGTATTATTCCCTGCTTGATTTCAGATAATTTCTGCCGGTATTATTTTTCCTTTTCCGAGAAGTATGATCGGAATCGGGAAATTACCAGCCGGGATTTTGTTCCCACAAGCCACCAGTCAGACCACCTACCATTTCCTGACGGATAGGCAACAGATAATCGCGGTCTACATCAAACTGCCAGCCGTTCGGATAGTTTGTATTGTTGAATGATACGATATAACCATCCTTCAACCAGATATTTGAGCCTACGGTCATAATACCTTCGAAATGTTCGCCCAGTGTACTGCCTGTATACAAAGCACCGGTAGGAGTCTTTCCAACGATCAGTTCATCGGCAGCAGCCCAGCGCAAGATATCTGTCAGACGACAGTTTTCGAGTGCTTTCTCCACACGACGTTCACGACGCACAGCCTGAATGTACTTGTCGAGGTTATGGAACGGATAATCAGCGTCAGTATTATATTCGCGGTCGAAATCTACATCCGGCATGTTCACACGAACGCGCAACGGATGCAAAGCTTTCTGAATTTCGCTGGCATTGTTTGCACCGTCCAGTTCAGCCAATGCCTCTGCATAGTTCAGCAGGATATCAGCATAACGTACCTGAATAGCCGGAGCCTGACTACGGTTTTCTTCATTATAAGCAGAACTAGATAAAGCATTGAACTCTTCGTATTTCAAGACAGAATAACCGGTAGTATTCTGGTGATAACCAGGTTCATCCAGCGGTGGCCATGCATACAGCGTACCATCGTTCTGAATCTGCTGTCCAGGCATAAAGACTGTCTGTGACAAACGCGGGTCACGCAGTTCGGGGCTCAGCTCGGCTCCGTACGTACGTTTAGCTTCCAGCTTAGCATTGCCGGTAAACGGCTTGCCGTCAATCGTCAGATAATCGTCAACCAGTGAAGCTGAAACACCAATCTGTCCACCACCCTGACAAGCATAATATGTTACATTGTGACCGATTCCGGCAGAAGCATTATATTCTTTCCACCACAGTACTTCCTGATTGTCGCTCAGGTCGGTATCGATAAACATGTCACGATAGTCGGTCAGCGGTTTACCCGTATTATGGATGCTCCATACATTACGGTCAATCACCTCTTTAGCAGCTGTTGCAGCCAGTTCCAGCCATTCCTTGATTTTTGCATCAGGATTAGTCAGCGTCTTATCGTAGAACGGGTCGTTTTCTGCACGGTGATATTTTTCCCATGTAGCAGCAAACAGAGCCACTTCACTCTTCAAAGCACGGGCTACATCGCGGTGAACACGACGGGTAGCATTATTGTCTTGCTCCTTCAGGTATGTAATGGCATCCTTCAAATCATTCAGGATGTAATCTACAATTTCCGTACGGGTATTACGTGGACGCTTCATCAGTTCTGAATCCGGATCCAGCTGGTCTTCTACCCATGTCACACCACCGTAATTTACCAGCAGGTGGTAATAATAAGCAGCACGGAAGTAATAAGCTTCTCCCAGACACTGTTCATAGTCAGTTCCCTTATCTTCGCAGTTTGTAATATTCTGAAGCAGGAAGTTCACATTTCGTATAGCCTTATAATCGCCAAGTTCGGCAGCATTACTAAGTGAAGTTTCACCAGCCAGACGTGTATCAATTGCATTCGAATACAAATTGTCGCTATTTGCATCGCCGAAAGCGATACCGTTAGTACTACTGCTAGACTGAGTCTTGATGGCAGTATTGTTGACAGTACCTCCACCCATCACAGGCACACTTCCCTGATAGAACATATTCAGGTACATGTTGATTTCACTGACTGTAGTGAAAGCACCTACCGTAGACATCTCCCCTTGAGGTTCCTGATTCATATCAAAGCAAGAAGTCGTCCCCAAGCATAAAACTGAAGCAATCAGTAAATGTATATTTTTCATAATTGTTTTCCCGTTTTTACATATTTAAAATAACACCGACAGAGAATACTCTGGTCATCGGATAGTTCTTACCAGCCTGCTCAAGCGTATTGTTATAACTGTTCTGAGTAAACAGACCTTCCGGATCGAAAATACTGCTCAACTTAGTAAAGGTCAGCAAGTTTTCACCAGAGAAGAATACCTGTGCCTTAGTAAGGTGAATCTTTTCGATCCATGCTTTCGGCAGGTCATAGCTGATAGTCATGTTCTTCAGACGACAGTAAGCGGCACTCTGCATATAACGGTCGGATTTCTGAGAAGTCTTAGCACGGAATTTACCTACAGCCTGGTTACCTGCTGTGTATGGGTTTGGATAATAAGCATCCGGATTTTCCGGTGTCCAGTAGTCAAGATGTTCCTTGAAGACAGTTACTTGTGCGTATGCACCCGATCCCCAGAAGTAAGATGTGTTCATAACAGGACACCAGTCACGCTTACCTACTCCCTGGAACATCAAGCTCAGTGAAAGACCTTTCCATGAAATAGATCCGTTGATGGTATACTGATAACGCGGAGTTGTGTTACCGATGACAGTCATATCACCCATATCGCCAACGCGATTTGTACCGTTATTAATCTTATTGTTTCCATCCAGATCGACATACTTCACATCACCCGGCATCCATTTCTGTCCGCTCAGGAAAGCCAAATTGTATGTAGAATTATATGCATCGGCTTCTTCCTGAGTCTGAATCAGACCAGAAGCACGATATCCCCAAATTTCACCCACTTTCTTTCCTTTATACCAGTTGTTTGAAGGATCAGAACCATCGCCTTCATAAGCAGTAACTTCTGAGGTAGCATCAGAAAGAGAACCACCGATAGAGTAATCGATATCCTTACCGATCTTTCCTCTCCACTGCAAGGTAAGTTCCCATCCACGGTTACGCATTTCAGCATTGTTGGTTTCAGGCGCCACAGCACCGAAGAAATCGGCCAGTGCAACCGAAGGACCTAACATGTCTCGTGTATCACGCTGGAATACATCGAATGATCCGGTCAAGGCATTGCCGAAGAATCCGAAGTCGATACCGATATTTTTATGCTCTACCTTTTCCCATGTAGTATTAGAGTCGACTACCGAACCAGGTTTAAGATAACCCTCTCTTCCGTTCTGGAAATACCAGTTACCCAATGACACTGGATCCATGGTAGAAGCGAATGTGTAATAAGCAGCTCCGGTCTGGTTACCAAGCAATCCCCAAGACACACGCAACTTCAGGTTAGACAGTACATCCTGTGTCTTTTCCATGAACGACTCACGCATAATGTTCCATCCCAAAGAAACAGACGGGAAGAATCCCCAGCGGTTACCCTTGGCAAAACGTGAAGAACCATCGTAACGTCCGTTTACTTCTACCAGGTAACGTCCCTTGAAATCGTAATTGATACGGCCGAAGTATCCGCGTGTAGCCCATGCATAACGAGTATCTTTCACAGTACGGTCACCGCTTGCCATTTCAAGACTTGGATTGCTGGTAGACAGGATATCTGTTACAGAATCGTACAAATATCTGTATTTGTAATATTCTTCCTGATAACCCAACATCGCTGTAAAGTTATGTTTGTCAGCAAGAGAGAATGAATAATTAGTATACAGGTTGACAGACTGATACTGGTTGTTCATGTCGTAACGGGTATACGAGTTGCTTGCTCCATCTGCAATTTCCGTACGTGTACCTATATCATATGAGTCGCCGGAAGCATTCGGGATCTGCGGCAGTACCTTCAGTGCCCAATAATCGCGTGTATTATAACGATAAGTATAGTCGAAGAAGATATGCCAGTCTTTCAGAGGTTCCAGTTCCAGTCCGCCAGTCATGGTCAGGTTATTGTTTTCAGTATTGGTTTCCGTACCGCTCTGCAAGTATGGAATCATTGACAATTCTGTAAAGTTGCCATTCGGATCGACTACGCTTACTGTAGGACGGAAACGTGCCAGTGAGTGATAGAAACCTTCACTTAAAGCACCTGTACCAAACGGAGTTTCATTGTTTGAGTTCATGTACTTGGTATTCACCTTCAGTTTCAGCCAGTCGGTAACCTTTGAAGTAACGTTACTGCTGAAGTTGAAACGCTTATAACCAATATCGGCATAGCGCAACAGACCGTCTTCTTTGTACATACCACCCGAGATGTAATACTGTGCCTTTTCGCCACCACCGCTTATACTTACATTGTGGTTCTGCTTGAAAGCTACATCCTTGTAGTGAAGATCGAAATAATCTGTATTGCCCAATCCTTTGGGACTATTGGCAAAGGCATCCACCATAGACTGTCCGGGAGTCAATTCTGCCCACGGATCAAGTCCGGTAGGATCATTGATATACTGCTGCAACTGAGCCAGTTTTTCATCGCTATACTGCTTAACCATACCGGCGTTTTCGCAAGCCTTATTGAAATAAGTAGCAAATTCGTAGGCATTAGCCATTTCCGGCAACGACATTGGAGAAGTCCAACCCAATGTAGCCTGATAGCTTACACGTGCCTTACCTTCTTTACCTTTCTTGGTAGTAACCAAAATCACACCGTAAGCTGCACGCGCACCATAGATAGAAGAAGCTGCCGCATCCTTCAGTACAGAGATATTTTCGATATCATTCGGGTTAACATCTGCAAGATCCATTTCTACTCCATCGACCAATACATAAGGAGCAGCATTGCCCGACAAGTTACCCTGACCACGCAACTGCAAAGAAGAAGTTGCACCCGGACGACCGGCATTGGCATTATCAATATACAATCCCGGAACCATACCCTGCAAACTCTGGGTAGCATTTGCCAGCGGACGCTGTTCCAAGATTTCACCTTCTACAGTAGCAACAGAACCAGTCAGGTTGACTTTCTTCTGTACACCGTAACCAACTACTACGACTTCTTCCAAGACCTGATTGTCTTCTTTCAGCGTAATATTAAGGATTTTGCCCGGAGTAACCTGTACTTCCTGAGTCTGATAACCCATATATGAAATCACGATGACGGCATTCTTTGCCACGTTCAACGTAAAATTACCATCGAGATCAGTAATGACACCGTTTGTTGAATTACCTTTCTCGACAACTGATGCACCAATAACCGGAAAACCAGTTGCATCATACACAACACCTTTTGCTTCCACGCTTTGCTGGAGAGCACTCATTGCACCACTCTCTACCACCATTCCTTCAGCATTTACCAAATGTGGACACCCTAGCCAGGCAGCAACACTTAAAAGCGAAACTTGCTTAATAAAGCTCCTACTAAAAAAGAATCGATTCATAAAAAAATTACAATTGTTAGCCTTAGATTTAAAATTTTCATACAAATATATACAATATTATTAAGAATATAAGAAAATTCATTATTTTTGTAAAATAAATCATTAAAAAAATAGTTTTACCATGAAGAAGAACCCAGTAAAAGTATGGGCAATTTGCCTGTTAGCTGCCGGAAGTCTGATAGCATGTGGACCGCAGGAAACCCAGACAGGAAGCCTGAACGTCATCCCATTGCCACAGGAAGTCACAGAGAATCCATCAGCAGCACCTTTTGTTATTAAACCTTCTACAACAATCTGTTATGAAGAAGGCAATGAAAAACTGGCAAGCACAGCCCGTCTGCTGGCTGATTATATCAAGGAAGTAACAGGTACCGAGGTTAAAACCGGAACCAAGGCTGAAAAAAACTGTATCATCTTAAAAGTTGATCCGTCTATCACACACAAAGAAGGATATGAACTGAATGTCACAGCTGATGCAGTTACCCTGACAGGTGCTACGGAAGCAGGTGTATTTTACGGTTGCCAGACCATACACAAAGCACTCCCCATCACCGAGGGAAAGGCATTGGCATCACTGCCAGCCGGCGAAGTAAACGACTTCCCGCAGTACAGTTACCGTGGTTTCATGATAGACGTAGGCCGTCATTTCTTCCCGAAAGAATATCTGAAGGAACTGATTGACGTTATGGCACTGCACAACATCAATTACTTCCACTGGCACCTGACAGAAGACCAGGGCTGGCGTATCGAAATCAAGAAATACCCCAAGCTGACTGAAATAGGTTCTTACCGCAAGGAAACGCTTACAGCACCGGGATCGGGAAAATTTGATGGAACACCGGTAAGCGGTTATTATACACAAGAAGATGCTAAAGAAATCGTAGCATACGCAGCAGAACGTTTCATTACAGTTATCCCTGAAATTGATATGCCGGGACATATGCTGGCAGCCTTGGCTTCATATCCGGAACTGGGATGTACGGGTGGTCCGTATGAAACAGCAACCAAATTCGGTGTATTCAAAGAAGTGCTTTGCGGAGGAAATCCCCAGACACTGCAATTTGCCAAGGATGTAGTAAATGAACTGATGGATATATTCCCGGATGCTCCTTATATTCATATAGGAGGAGATGAATGTCCGAAAGCGGAATGGAAGAAATGTCCGAAATGTCAGGCTAAGATCAAGGAACTGGGGCTGCGCGATACAAAGGAGCACAGCAAGGAAAACCAGCTTCAGGTATATTTCATGAATGAAGTAGAAAAGGAAATAGCCAAACGAGGCAAGAAAATGCTGGCATGGGATGAAATACTGGAAGGTAACCCGAATCCGGAAACAACTACTGTTATGGCATGGACAGGTATAAAGGCGTCTATCAAGGCTGCACAGCTGGGACATCCTACCATTGTCTGCCCGATCAGCCATCTGTACTTCAGCAATCCGGGATACAACCGACTGAAAGGAGTAAGCAGTGTAGAACGTGTATACAGCTTCGAACCTCAGTCTGAAAAGCTGACTCCGGAAGAAAAGAAGAATATTATCGGAGTGCAGGGATGTATCTGGACAGAATGGACAAAAGACAGCGTGAAGATGGAATGGCAAATGATGCCACGTATCGCTGCGCTGAGCGAACTGCAATGGAGCAATCCGGCAAAGAAAGACCTGAACGGATTCTTGAAACGCCTCCGCCATCAGTTGGATCTGTATGAGTTGTATGGCTTCCACTACAAAATGGACATTGAAGACGTAACGATAGATGTGGAACCTCAAGGGGAAGGCGGAACTGCCGTAATCACACTGAACACGTTCGACAACGCACCGGTTTACTATACACTGGACGGCTCTGAGCCATCGGCAGCATCGCAGCAATATACTCAGCCGTTTACGGTGGACAAAACCACAACAATCAAGGCAAAAGCTATCCGCAACGGTCGTGAAAGCAACGTAACCGAAGAAACGCTGACTTATAATCTGGCCACCATGCACCCGATTACCCTGAAATGTGAACCCGATGAAAAGTTCACTTACAAGGGAGCAAACCTGCTGGTAGACGGTATGACGGGAGATGACAACTACCGTTCAGGACGTTATATCGGTATTTACGGTCAGGACTTCGATGCCACTATCGACTTGCAGGAACCGAAAGAAATATCTTCTGTATCACTGGGTACATATCTGGTTCCGGGTGACTATATCTTCGGTTTGACCGGACTGGAAGTATATGGTTCCGAAGACGGAAAGACATACAGCAAGATTGCTTCGAAAGCTATACCGACATTGGAAAAAGGCAGCAAGAACAATGTACTGAAACGTGATACGGTAAACTTCGACAAGACCAAGACACGCTACGTACAAATTATCGGAAAGAATACTCCGGTACTTCCGAAATGGCATCCGGGTGCAGGCAAGCAGACTTACCTGTTCCTCGATGAAATTGCCGTCAACTAAGAATATTATAAACGGCTGCTGAGATAAGATGCCGCCAATATATAAAAAGAGTTCTGTCAATACTGACAGAACTCTTTTTATATTTACAAGCCTATACAACTATTTTCTACTACATAATCCTCATAAATTAGGATTGCCGGATAAAGAGAATTGACGTTACTTTGCAACCGAATTACAAAAAACCACTAGACAGATATGAAACGTACAATTCTCGCTTCGCTGGCAGCAGCCGTGACAACAACCGTTTTTGCTGCCCCGACTGATACAGACAATGCATTGGTCAAAGATACAACTAAAGTGATAGACATCGAGGAAGTAGTTGTCATCGCTACTCCGAAGGAAAATAACCGTCTGCGCCAGCAGGCCATTTCGTCAACATCGCTTTCGCAAAATGAAATGCGTAACAACTCGGTGACCTCGGTCAAAGCGTTGTCGGGACTTGTACCCAATCTGTTCATCCCTGATTACGGCTCGAAGTTGACAACTTCGGTATATGTACGCGGTATCGGTTCGCGCATCAATACCCCAGCCGTAGGTCTGTATGTAGACAATATCCCATTCATCGACAAGTCGGCATTCGACTTCAACTACTCTGACATCGAACGAATAGACGTGATGCGTGGTCCGCAGGGAACACTGTACGGACGAAATACGATGGGGGGACTGATTCGTGTGTTCACCAAATCACCTTTCACTTATCAGGGAACAGATATCCGTCTCAGCGCAGCTACATACAATGACTATAAGGCTTCTCTTACTCACTATCACCGCATTTCTTCACAGTTTGCGTTTTCTACGGGATTCTTCTACGAACACAAGGGAGGTTTCTTCAAGAACAACTTCAACAACAAGCGCATTGATACAGACGATGAGTTCGGAGGACGTTTCCGCGCCATTTATCTGCCTTCGGAAAATCTGAAGCTGGACTTCACGCTGAATTATGAATATACCAATCAGGGAGGATATCCATACGAATATACCGGACGTACCGATGACAAGACGGAAGACCGCGGTGAATATATCGGAAAAATATCTTACAACCGTGAATGTGGCTACAAGCGTAACCTTCTGAACGGTGGATTGAATCTGGAACATCAGGCAGACAACTTTATTCTGAGCAGTGTGACTGGTTTCCAGTATCTGTACGACCAGATGAATCTGGACCAGGATTTTACGGAAGCTGACATTTATACCATCATGCAGAAGCAGAACTCCAAGACTATCAGTGAAGAACTGGTGCTGAAATCGAAACCGGGTAATCGCTGGCAGTGGACTACGGGAGTGAGCGGATTCTACCAGTGGCTGAAAACCGACGGACCGGTTACTTTTCAGGAAGCTGGTATACAAAGTCTGATTGAAGACAATATCAATGCAGGGCTTTCTCATCTTCCTGCCGGAGCACCTACACTGGCAGCAAAGATTACCACACGTCCCTTGCCTGTTTCGGGGGTATTCGATACACCTATATTAAACGGAGCTATCTATCATCAGTCTACTATCAATGATGTGCTGGTAGAGGGACTGTCTGTTACAGCAGGACTTCGCCTGGACTACGAAAAGCTGAAACTGGATTATAACTCGGTATGCGACATGAACTTCGATTTCAGTGTATCGGCTCCTTTCCTTCCAACGGCGATTGTCAGACAACTGAATGCCAAGACACAGTTCATCGGAAAAGAATCGACCGACTACCTGCAACTGCTCCCCAAATTCACTATACAGTATGCATGGAACAGTAAGAACAACGTATATACTACTGTCAGCAAAGGATATCGTTCGGGAGGATACAACATCCAGATGTTTTCCGACCTGATACAAAACAACATGCGAAGCGACATGATGAACGCCATCAAGCAGGACGAAGTACTCGGAAAGTTCGCAGGTATGATGCCTGACGTACCAGCCTCTGATGTAAACGTATCGGATGCAACACTTTATAAACCTGAATATTCATGGAACTATGAAGTTGGTTCACACACCACTTGGTTCGATGACAGACTGCAAGCCGACGTCGCTCTCTTCTACATGGATACTCACGACCAGCAAATCTCACGTTTTGCCGAAAGCGGACTGGGACGTATCACGGTCAATGCAGGAAAGAGCCGCAGTCTGGGAGCTGAAGCTTCCCTGCGTGCACAAGTGACTGATGCTTTCAGCCTGAACGGAAGCTACGGATATACATACGCTACCTTTACCGATTACGTAGTGAGCGATGAAGAAAACTATAATGGCAACTATGTGCCTTTCGTTCCCAAACATACATTTAATGCAGGAGCACAGTATGTGTTCGGTCTGCGTAACGGAGCTATATTCGACAACATTACTGTAAATGCCAACTACAAGGCTGCCGGACGTATCTACTGGACAGAACAGAACAATGCCAGTCAAGCACTGTACGGCACACTCAACGGACGTGTAAGCTTCAACAAAGGCAACGGACAGCTGGCTTTCTGGATAAATAACGCACTCAACACCGACTATCAGGCGTTCTACTTCGAAACCATGAACAGAGGCTTTGCACAGAAAGGTCGTCCGCTTCAGGTAGGTGTGGATATCCGCTGCCGCTTCTGATGCCAACCTCAAACTCCATAAACCAAACGGACAACAAGAAGTGTCGAACGAAGTTTTATACAGGATATTATAAGTAGACTTATGCTTTATATAGGAAATTAAGCATTAAAGAAAACATTTCAAAAAATAGAAACTTAAAAGTAAAGTATCCTCCTGTCTTTGGTTCCTTCACAACGAAAGCTAAAGCAGGAGGATGCTTTTTATAGATTGCCCCTATTCGTGTTTCAGGCGTTTCTGCTCCGGTTCCTTTTAATCCGATTCTTTTTGAAAGGTGCAGGGTTTCTCCTCAGATTACGATTCTCGCTGTGTTTCTGATAGCTATATCTTTTATTTTGAGAATCACCTCAATTTCAGATTCAATTTAGGTCATAAACTTTTGTGACAGTTTTTTCCCAATAATTTATTTTTTTACCGATAATAGTATATACTCCAAAATGGATAAAAATTTCTACTGATTTGACATTTGGTGTACGTGGTGTTAAGTTAAATGTGAACGACTTTTCCGTTTTTGGAAATATAATGCTATCTATATATTTTTCATAAAACCAAGCCACATCTATACTATCCACAACTGTAGAATCTTTATCTTTCCACCAGACTTTGTACCAGCAATTATCTGTTGGGAAAGGGGCATACGAGATTCCTGACCTTATGGAGCTATGCGTATCATAATCATTTATTAACGTTATAGTTATCTTTTTGCTTTCTTTATCAAAGCTGATCCTTTCACTTACTTGTGCTGTCGCATTTGCACAAATGAAAATGAATGTTAGTAGTGCGTAAAATGTTCTCACAATCATCTGTTGTTTAAACCTTACCGTACACGGGTAGAAAGATGTAATTAGTTTCATAGGCTGTTATTTTATCAGATTAAAGGCTTACTCTTCCGGACAACGTAAAATCAGCATGTACAAATATAAGATATTTTTCAAAAAATCAGCACATTAAGTATCATTTTTTCAGAAATAAACATAACCTTAAACGATGCGCGCAAAATCATTATTTTTAGGTATTTCAAAACTCCTCCATACACCGTTACTTTGCAATGTCAAATCAACTAAAAGTATAAAGCAATGAAAAAAACTGGTGTATTTTACGGTTCTACAACAGGCACAACCGAGTCTGTTGCACGTACGATAGCAGAGAAGCTTGGCATTCCTTCAAGCGATGTATACGATGTAAGCAAAATGACTGCCGATGTAGCAGGAAGTTATGAAGCACTGATTTTGGGAACTTCTACCTGGGGCGACGGTGAATTGCAGGACGACTGGTACGACGGCATCAAGGTTTTAAAAGGAATGGATCTCTCCGGCAAGACGGTTGCCCTGTTCGGATGCGGTGATTCTGAATCTTACTCCGATACGTTCTGCGACGGCATGGGTATCTTGTTCGAAGACTTGAAAAACAGTGGCTGCCGCTTCATTGGTGCCGTTCCGGATGCAGACTATACATACAGCTCTTCCATTGCTGTAACTGATAGTAATTTCGTGGGACTCGCCATCGACGACATCAACGAAAGCGACAAAACCGACGAACGTGTAACGGCCTGGACTGAAAAATTAAAGACTGAACTGGCCTGAAAGCCTTGAAAACAAACGTCACTAAAACCTAATCTCCATGACAGCTCCTGATATAAATCCCGTAGAACTGAAAGTTTTTCTAAACCACATCTACGAATACAAGAAAGGTGTACGCCAGATGGTGCTCTACACCACCAACCGAAAATACGAAGCATTCGCCGTAAACCGACTGAAAAGCCAGCGCATTAAGTTTGTGATTCAACCGGTAGATGAGGAACGTATCAACCTGTTTTTTGGTAAGGCAGAATGTATCAATGCTATCCGGCTGATGGTAACCCGCCCTTTAAATCTGCTTACGCCCGAAGAAGACTTTATTCTGGGAGCTATGCTGGGATATGATATTTGTGCACAATGCAAGCGTTACTGTACCCGCAAGGCACGCAGAAGCGTATCAAACTAAAATCATTTTTCCTATTCATTCAGTGCACCACAATGCGGACAAATCCCTTTTGTCCGCATTTTTGCTCCACACGCACCACAGGCGTACGGATATTTGTCCGATTTCTTTAAACGCTCGATACACCACACCGCATATACTGCCAGACAGATGTATGCCGCATATACCCAGATGTAGGTAAAGAAGATATATAAGAAAATACAATACGAAGCCAGTCCCAGCAAATAGAAGAAAGCCGTTTCAAGCTTTACCTGATGGAAAAGGTCATCGAGCATAGCCACTCCGAAAAGCAAAATCATCCCTACACATACGATGAACAGTCCGAGAATAAAAGGTACTTCAAAAGGATTCAGTGTAGGATCATAATAATAATGCTCCCACGTTTCGGGAACGAAATGCTGAATACTGTTGTATACGGTAGCCGCCACGGCCAGTAGAAATGACAGGATAATAGGAAATACACTGTCGATATCATTCAGACCTATCAGCTTAATCTGTTTCCTCTGTACTGCCCGATAGACAAACCATAGAAAGAATACGGCCAGCACCAGAAAGAAAGGCAAGGTATGCGAACTGCTGAACAAATGAATAAACTGCGAAATAGGATCGATCGGTACGATATTCTCCAGCAGCTTATGTTCCTGAATCCAGCCGATAGTTTCCTGGTCACGCGCGACCTTTACCCATACCGAATCGACTGAATCCTGAGGATGTACATCAAACTCCGCCACCACAAGCTGATTCCCTTTCACAACGGGAATAGTATCCATAAACGGCAACTGATGAAGCCACAAAGTATCAGCCTCAACTTCAAAATTGCTGCTCAGTGCATAGGCACGCTTGTGTAAGGCCTCCGGAACTGAATCTGTCTTATTCTCCGAAGTCCCGTCTGCCGGCAGGTCCGGATGATAATAACAAGCCACAAGCCCTACCAGCAACAGGAGAATCAATATGTACTTACTCTTCTGCATATACTTTCATCTGACACAGCTTACAGTCGAACTGTAAACGGAAACGTTTGCCATCGCTGCTCACCAAGAAATACGGTTCACGATAAGGAGAACGCACCTTATGATGTACCGGACACCAGCCCATGCTATAACGCAGACAATGCTTGCAGAACATCAGCACAGCCTTTTCGGGTGCTTCTTTCTCGAATGCCGGTGCAATACGACGTACCCCATGGTCATGATAGAAAGCAGCAGCAGCCCCATTCATGACATTTCCCAGATACGTCAGTTCCTGAGCCGGAAAAGCATGATGAGTTTCAGGCACACGCCATACCTCCCGCGGATAATTGATACGGCGGGCTTCCAGCAGTTTTTCTACTGCGCGTCGGCGTAAGTCTGACAGTTCGGATGAAGGAATAAACCAGTTGTCCGATAAAACGATTTCCACACTTTCCGCCTCGAACGGTGTATTTCCCAGCTTACTCAACTGATTCTTCAGGTTCTCCAACTGAGGAGTACGAGCCAGTTCCTTCTCTCTAGGCATAGCCAGGCTGATACGGTTATCATCCTCATCAGTAACCGATAGAGTAAACCCGAAATTATTTTCTTCAAGTCTCAGCGTAACGGCAATTTTCCGTTCGGCCGACTTTTTCTGCATCACTCGCTCAAACTCCTGATCGAAGTTACGGTAAAGTCTGGTTTTAGGTTTCACACGAGGCATTTCCTGCGGATAGAGCTTGTTGCCGTCTACCCGGTTCACACGGAAGCCGCACAACTTACCCCGCTCGTCAAGATAGCATAATCCATCGCCATTGCTGAACGACTTCACTCCCGCTACCGTCAGGTAATTGCCACGAATCTCTTTTACTGTTCCTACCTCTTCTCCCAGTGACTTCGGCGTATCGAATGAGAAAATTCCCGGATTACGCCCGTGAACAAAATAGTCGGTAAAGCCACGGCTGAAGCTCTTGTCCAGCTGCGGACGGAAAGCAAGCTTCACTGTACCCGACGAGGCACGTATGTACTCCTTACGACGTTTCAGAATGGCATCCAGTTTCTGACGATAATAAGCCGTCACATTCTTTACATACGAAACATCCTTCAGACGTCCTTCTATCTTGAGCGAAGAAGCACCAGCATCAAGCAAAGCCTCCAGATTCTCACTCTGGTTCATATCCTTAAGCGACAGCAAGTGTTTGTTTCGCGCAATGACTTTTCCGTCGGCATCTACCATATCGAAACCTAAACGACAGAACTGCGCACACTCTCCACGGTTGGCACTGCGACCGAAGCATGCCTGACTGACGTAGCACTGTCCGCTGTAACTCACACACAATGCACCATGCACAAAAACCTCGAGCAACGTATCGGGACAGGCAGCATGAATTTTGGCAATCTCATCGAGCGTCAGCTCTCGAGCCAGCACCACCTGACGGAAACCGGCATCAGCCAGAAACTTCACCTTCTGTACCGTACGGTTGTCCATCTGCGTACTGGCATGCAGCGGAATAGGCGGCAGATTGAGCCGTGTTATTCCCATATCCTGAATAATCAGTGCATCCACACCGGCACGATATAAATCCCAGATCATCGCCTCGGTATCTTTCAGTTCCTCATCACGCAGGATCGTATTTACTGTAACGTAGATGCGTGCATTGTATACATGCGCATGCTGCACCAGTGCGGCAATGTCTTCCAGCGAATTGCCGGCTGCCGCACGCGCCCCGAAACGGGGAGCACCGATATATACCGCATCGGCACCGTGATTAATAGCCTCGATGCCGCACTCCAGATTCTTTGCCGGAGCCAAAAGTTCTATAGGACGTTGTCTGATCATTATTTAATCTGATTAATATCGTATGGAGTTTCCTGATATACATAATAGTTCAGCCAATTGGAGAACAGCAGGTTTGCCGTACTCCGCCAGCGAACCAGCGGACCCTTTTCAAGATCATTATCGCGATAATAATTCTTCGGCATGTCGATAGGCAGACCTTTTCCCAGATCACGGCGATATTCTGTATCGAGGGTATAAGGAGAATATTCCGAATGTCCGGTCACGTAAAACTCACGTCCGCCACGAGCCATAACGATATGTACACCCGAATCGTCCGACTCGGAAATAATAGTCAGCTCAGGATGTTTCTCGATATCCGCACGGCGTACCTCCGTATGGCGGCTGTGAGGCACGAAGAACACATCGTCGAAGCCACGGAAGATAGGCAGCTTGCTCATACCCTCGCAGATATGATGCTCGAAGATACCGAACATCTTCTTGTCGAGCGGATACTTGGGGATACCATAGTGATGATACAGTCCTGCCTGTGCTGCCCAGCAGATATAAAGTGTAGAAGTGACATGTGTACGTGTCCAGTTGAAGATATCCTGAATCTCGTCCCAATAGTTCACATCCTCAAATTCGAGATGCTCCACCGGTGCACCCGTAATAATCATTCCGTCGAACTTTTCATTCCGCATACATTCGAAATCGCGATAAAACGCCTTCATATGTTCGATAGGCGTATTCTTCGAAGTATGACTTTTCAGTTTCATGAAGCTGACCTCAATCTGTAGCGGTGAGTTAGACAACAGACGAATCAAGTCAGTTTCAGTAGTTATTTTTATCGGCATCAAGTTGAGGATAACAATTTTCAGCGGACGGATATCCTGCGTACTGGCGCGTGAATTGTCGATGACGAAAATATTTTCCTCCTTCAGTAGATCAATAGCCGGAAGTTTATCGGGTAAATTTAAGGGCATTTTATTTCTTGTTTTAATTTATGACTCACAAAAATACAAAAAAACTCGTTCTCGTTTCAACTTTCAATCCGAGTTATTTCAAACTCCTCGTCATCAGAGCGGTTTCCGGAACACCGATAAAGAGTCCACACACCCACAAGCAACTTATCAAAATCATTACTATAAGCCGTTTGAAATGTTAAAAAATCAGATTAAAAAAACATCAGGACAAATAAGCCAAAACATGCTCATGTTTTCATCCATTTATGCCCATGTTTTCATTTATTCGTACCGATGTTTTTGGAATTTAACAATTCAAGTTTTCCGTTACTCCTCCGGTTCCGTTTCTCCCTTTGGAGGAAGCGTAGACGCATTGCCGTCGCGCACAGCCATATAGTGTGGCGACATGATTTCGATGCCTTCTTCATTGAAACGGTCCTGAATGCTCTGATGTAGGTCTGAATAAATCTGCGCCAGCTTGTCGGCATCCTTGATATACGCGTTTACCTGATACACCGGATACCAGTCGTTAAGCGAAGTGGAAAGGATGAAAGGACGCGGATCGTCCACAACTCCGGGTGTATTGAGCGCTGCCTCTATCAACAGTTTATTTACTTTCCTCCAAGGAACATCATAACCAATACTGACCTCCGAGTGAATAATCAACCCATATTCACGGGCCGACTGACTGAAGTTCACTGTATGCGAAGACATGACAAATGAATTAGGAATCGTCACAACTTCATTTTTCGGAGTACGAATACGGGTTACCAACGGAGTTTTCTCTATCACATTACCAGTCGTATCATTCAATTTAATACGGTCGCCTATCTTGAAAGGACGCATATAGGTAATGACCAGTCCGGCAATGATATTTCCAATAACCGTACTTGAGCCGAGCGATACAATCAGACCCACAAATACAGATATACCTTGGAAAACGCCTGAATTGGAACCCGGCAGATATGGATAAATCATTGCTATCATGAAAGCATAGAGCAAGAAACGGATGATATGATAGGTAGGAATAGCCCAATCTGGATAAAAGCCCCGCAACTTCAATCGCTCAGACTGTACTTCTCCAGCCAAGTAACGGAACAAGCGTACCAAATACCGAATAGCCAGACAAATGACAAAAATGGTAAACAAATTGGGAATATAAGAAACTATTCCGACCAGAATGCTTTTTACCGGATTCCAAATATAGGAAAATAACTGAAAAGCAAGATTTTTTGTCTGCGGAAAAATGGAAAATAATAATGGAACCGACAGCAATAATTGCAGGAGCATGAAGGCATAACGTACCAGACTAGCCAGAAATATCAAAAGTTTTACCTGCTTATGTGTATCCAATAACTCATAATCCTGAATAGAGAAAGGTTTCAACCGTGTATTCCTTAATTTTACAATACGAACTTTCACTCTACGGAACAACCAGTTAGTCCCCCAAAACAACAAGAACTGCCCTACTAGTACCAAAACAAAATAAGCTACCCGCTTGCACAATTGCAGGAAACCATGTTCTTCCTTCATCACCTTGAGCTTCTCCAGAATGACAAGACGTTTTTCGGCCGCCAACTGGTCACGTGTACAACCTTCCCACAATCCGTCTTGATCGGTAAAGGAAACGATAACCTTATTGTCGTACATCACATCCGTCACGATATCACTGCTCTCAATATAGAGAGAATCGGGCTTCAGGTTAAAGCGCTTGCCCAACGCCGTAATGTCATTCGCTACATTTTCAGCACGCTGCTGAGGTGTATGCCCTCCTCGTTTGGCATAAAAATAAAATAACGTATCATCATCCACTATTACAGGAACACCTTGAGTTACCTGTCGTAAAGAATCAATACGCTGTTTCTGTCTGGTCCGTTTCACCGAGTCGGCAGCGTATGCGGTCAGCTTCATCTGCTCAATCTCCATACGGAGGTTGGCTTCATTCAACCTTACCGCCGCCAGTTCCTCCTGAACTTTAGTCAGACGGACAGAATCAGAATCTACAGCCGAAACCGCCACCGGCGCAGACAGACTATCTCCCGCGAAAATATCAAGGACCTTTTCTACAACCTGAGCCGAAACACCGGACACAGACAGAAAAAGCAGACAAAAAAAGTAAAAACGGAATGTTTTCATGTACCTATATATTCATTATTTTTCAAGCGGCAAACATACAAAATGTTTCTGACATTTCCATAACGTTTCCCTGTCGTCTATATTTCTACCAAATTTTACGGTTCTTTCTGCAAGATAAGCCGTGAGTTTGAGATGAGCGTTGAACAGCCTTCTGGATACAGGTAAGGGATATGTACAGAAATTTGATTTACAATATCGATGTGTCACACTTCGTTTTTATAGAAAGTGTTCAGGTCAGAAAGGAGATAATTTAAACACTATTAAATCTGAAGACATTGCTTTTGTATTTACTTTTGCGTATTTTTGTATAAGATGCCTATCAAGATTGATATTCAGTTTATTGCCTTGTAAGAATAACCTTTCAAAACAACATACTATGGGAGCAAAGAAAAGATATCCGTCACGATTACAAGCCCGACTTTTATGGCTGCTTGTTACCTTATTTGCGACAACCTTTGTGCATGCTCAAAATTCGAACGATTCCATTGTAATAGATACATTGGCTTCGGGTGAACCTGTTTACAATTGTATGAAAGTGGACCAAAAGCCTGAGTTTCCGGAAGGAATTCTGACTTTATGTCTGAATCATCTGCGTATTTATTACAAGAGTGATCCGGAGTACTACTATGAAGAGATAGGCGTACGTGGAATAGCACAATTCGTAATTGATAAAGATGGAAATGTAAGGAAGCCAAAGATACTCCGCAGCTTGGATTATTTTCCAAAGTTAGATTCACTAGCTATTCGTTCAATCAGCATTATGCCTCGTTGGAAACCAGGCTTGCTAAACGGTAAGTCAGTAGCGACAAATTATGTTGTACCTATAAGACCTAGACTGATGATACCCAAAGCCAATGACATTGCTTCTGTAATGGAGTCTATGCTCGATTTGTGCAATACGTCATCGTGGGACAATGTATGGATAGATATCGAAGGCAAAAAGTCAGATTCTCACTTTTTAGAGACTATCGATCCCAATAACCTAGAATATCTTCTTGTTTTGAAAAATACTGCTTCTGTTACTCATTTTACTTCAGACCCGAAGTATAAGGCAGTCTTATTAATAACTCTGAAGAAAAGCAAATAGCTTAATTTCCACATAACAATAAATACAACAAGCAACAAAAAACACCCCTTAAAAGTCTTCATCATCCGATTTTCAGGGGTGTTTTTGTGAAGTACTTATACGGACATCATTTTGCAGACGATTTTTGTAAATGCTTGCCATCAGCTTCTGGTACTGATTCTCCAGCTCCATGTAAGCCTGCAAGTTACGATATACGTTGTCGGCTTCCGTATAGTAATCGATGATGAAAAGCTGTCTCAACAATAACCACCGATTACAATCATGCCACAATTACACTCTCTCCGTAACACAAACGAACGCTCACAAGCTTGCATATATTGAAAAATTTTACGAATATTGCATATAAGTTTGCCGATAACCTAATCTATAAGTCTAAACTTTAAAAAATCCATTAACCTAAGTATCTATACAGCTACTTATACAATATTAAGATTCAATGAGAAACCTTCTGTTCATATCCTTAAGTTGCCTGACCTTCACAGCCTACGGTCAGACCAGAGAATTTGCCAACACCATCAAAGTAGAAGATTCCGATTCGAAGGAAGTTATCCTGGAAAAAGCAGCACATATCGTCCCAACAGCCAACCAGTTGCGTTCGCTGGAAAACGAATTTATTGCTTTTGTACATTTAGGTCCAAATACATTTACCCGTATGGAATGGGGAACCGGCAAGGAAGATCCCAAAATTTTTGACCTGAAACAACTGGACACTGACCAATGGTGTGAAGCCATGAAAGCAGCCGGAATGAAAATGGTGATACTGACAGTGAAGCATCACGATGGTTTTGTTCTGTGGCAGAGCCGCTATACCAAACACGGCATCATGTCTACCGACTTCCAGAACGGGAAAGGAGATATCCTGAAATCGCTGTCGGCTTCCTGTAAGAAATACGGACTCAAACTAGGCGTATATCTGTCACCGGCAGATTTGTACCAGATTGAAAGTCCGGATGGTTTGTACGGCAACTTAAGCAAATATACGATGCGTACTATTCCACGTCCTGTAAAGGGACGTCCCTTCAAGAACAAGACCAGTTTCCAGTTCATGCTGGACGATTACAATGAATATTTCATGAACCAGTTGTTCGAAATCCTTACGGAATACGGAGACATACACGAAGTATGGTTCGACGGAGCTCATCCCAAACGCAAAGGAGGACAGCGTTACAACTATACCGCTTGGAAACAGCTGATCAAAGCCGTAGCTCCCAATGCTTCCATATTCGGACGGGAAGACATCCGCTGGTGTGGCAATGAAGGTGGTAAAACCCGAGATACTGAATGGAATGTAATTACCTATTCGGAAAACCCTGATACGACTTCTTACTTCCCCGATCTGACCGATAAAGATTTGGGTAGCCGTGAAGTTTTATATAAAGGCGATTACCTGCATTATCAGCAGGCAGAAACCAATACCTCTATCCGCGAAGGATGGTTCTATCGTGATGATACCCAGCAGAAAGTAAGAAGTGCAGACGACGTGTTCGATATCTACGAACGTGCCGTAGGCGGTAACTCGACTTTCCTTCTGAATATACCTCCTAACCGGGACGGACGTTTCTCTGACAGGGACGTGGCAACGCTGAAGGAAGTGGGCCAGCGTATCCGTGAAACGTACGGTGCAGACTTATTGAAAGGCGCAAGTGGTCCGGCAGAGGTCCTGGATGAAGATAAAAATACCTTCACGACAGTTGCCTGCGGAGCAAAAATAACCCTTACGACTCCCTCTCCTATTACATTCAATCGTCTTGTACTTCAGGAAGCCATTGCCCTCAGAGGAGAACGCGTAGAAGAACATATAGTGGAAGCATGGATAGACCGCAAATGGAAAGAGGTAGCACGTGGCACCAACATCGGTTATAAACGTATCCTCCGTTTCCCGGATGTAACGACTAACAAGATTCGGGTTCGGTTTACGCAGACACGCATGGACGCAGCAATAAGCAAAATATCCGCACACTATTACCATTCACGTCCACCACAACTGTCAGCACATCGTGATGTAAACGGCATGGTCACCATTGAACCCCTGCGACAGGAATTCAACTGGAACCGCAACAGTGAGAACAATGCAGACAATCTGAATGCAGGTTACACCATTTATTATACATTGGACGGCACAGAACCGACTACTTCATCGAAGGTTTATACAGGACCGTTCTTTGCAGACAACCAAGAGGTATCTGCCGTTTCTGTACTGAATAATCAGACGGGAGCCGTATGTAAGGAACAATTCGGATATGTCAAGAAGGACTGGAAAGTAGTACATGTAGGCAGTGAGGACGGCGAGCATCAGGCAGCACTTGCCATCGATGAAGATCCGGCTACTTACTGGCAGACAGCTCCGGCAGCAACCGACCAAAGTCTGACTATCGATATGGGCAGCGTGAAGTCCATCAAAGGATTTGCCTATACTCCTCAGAAAGCTAATCAGGAAGGTATGTTTGAGCGTGGTACGATATGGGTAAGTACAGACAACCAGAAATGGGAAAAAGCGGATGATTTCGTATTTGGCAACCTGATCAATGACCCTGTAAAACGTTACCATTACTTCAAATCGGAAGTGAAAGGCCGCTATGTAAAGATTGAAATGGTCGAATCTGCCAACCAGTCGAAGTATGCTTCGATTGCCGAACTCGATATTTTGTAAACTGAAAGTGATTGTAGCATAGAGGTAATTAATCTCCCCCAAAGAGCCCTGCCATTCCTCCTATTTATGGGAAGGAATGGCAGGGTTTTACACTTTCTCCATCTGACGGATAAATTCCATTACTGATTATGATATTGACTGGAGGAAATTCGTCTATGGATATTAATCAGAATAAACTAATTATCACTACTGTCCACTAAAAATGGACAGTAGTGCCTTGCAAAAGCAAATGAGAACCGGGACTACTGTATCTTTGAGGACTTCGCATTCTATATGATAAGCGAGGCCAGAAAGAAAAGAGTAAATGACATATTCAAACTAAACGAAAATGTATATGCCTTCGATTCTACCACGATTGACTTGTGTCTGAAACTGTTTCCTTGGGCTAACTTTCGTACACATAAGGAAGGTATAAAAATCCACACGTTGTATGACGTAGAGACTCAAGTGCCTGCCTTTGTCCATATAACCGAAGCAAAGATAAACGATGTCAAGGCAATGGATGTAATACCTTATGAGTCTGGCTCTTTCTATGTTTTCGACCGTGCATATAACGATTATCATCGTCTCTATAAGATACATATGATGGATTCGTTCTTTGTTGTACGGGCTAAAACAAATATTAAGGCGAAAGTACTCAAATGGAAACGACGTCTGCCTAAGAATATATTGTCCGACTGTGAGATTGAACTTACCGGTTTCTATACCCAAAAATCATATCCTGAAACGATTCGTTTAGTGAGGTTTTGGGATGAAGAAGACGAACGGGAGTTCATTTATCTGACAAATGCAAAACATATTCCAGCCTTACAGGTCGCGGAACTTTACAAGAATCGTTGGCAAGTGGAACTGTTCTTTAAATGGCCCAAGCAACACCTTAAAATAAAGAAATTTTGGGGTACTTCCGAAAACGCTGTAAAGATACAAGTCTACTCAGCAATCATTGCCTACTGTCTTGTGGCTATCATGCAACATGATATGAAACTGGATAGATCGACATACGAGGTTCTACAAATTCTTGGCATTTCTCTTACGGACAAGACTCCATTAAAGGCTCTCTTCAGCAAAACTAAATTCAATAATGTCAAAGAACAAAGCGGTCTTGATGGACCAAATTTATTTGGTAATTATAATTTTTAACTCGTCCTCTAATTTTTAGTGGACACTAGTGAGTCATGCACTAAAAAATGGCATATGAAGTAATTATACTCTGTCACCTTCATTATCCATGATTACCCAAGAGAAAGTTACGGATGTTTTCTGTATGACAGATGAATTCCGGCAAGAAATTTGAGGAGGGGATGGCTGGATGCAATATCCTAGAACAGGCGTGCAGGAATTGAGGACCATGCTTTTCCCCGTCAGTTCAACCCCAGAACGATATAAGGCAATAAACAAGGGCAGCCAGCAGGGCACTTATCGGAATTGTAAGTATCCATGCTGTCATCAGGTTTCGGGTAATTCCCCAACGTACAGCAGACAAACGACGTGTAGCACCCACCCCGATGATAGCACCTGATATGGTGTGGGTTGTACTCACAGGAATCTTCAAGTATTCAGTAAAATAAAGAGTGAATGCACCTGCTGTTTCGGCAACGACACCTTCAAGTGGTGTGACGCGTGTAATCCGATTACCCATAGTGCGTACTATTTTCCATCCACCTGACATCGTTCCTATTGAAATGGCAGTGAAGCAAGAAAATGCTACCCAGTCAGGCAAATCGGCTACACCGTTTACCCCCATGCCGATTCCTTGCGAGTGAGCCGCTATCATTGCAGCAGCAATGATACCCATCACCTTCTGTGAATCATTCAGTCCATGTCCTATACTGAATAGGGCTGATGAAACGAGCTGAAGTCTTTTAAACCATATTTCTGTGGTATGAGGATGAGCATTACGACATATGTTCAGGACTATCAGTGTGAATAGAAAAGCGACAAGCATGCCTATGATAGGGGCGAGAAAGATGAAAAGCACGATTTTCAGGATAACCGCACTTTGAATAGCTCCAAAACCATGCGCTGCTATGGCTGCTCCCGCAAATCCCCCGATAAGCGTATGGGAAGAAGATGAGGGAATTCCTTTCCACCATGTACACAAGTTCCAGATGACAGCAGCAATTATTCCCGAAAGAATGATGGGAAGGGTGATGTACTGTTCATGAACTGTTTTTGATACAGTATTGGCTATACCAAAGTCACCAATGACATATTTGGCTATAAAAAAAGCAATGAAGTTGAAGCAGGCCGCCCAAATTACGGCCTGCAGTGGAGTGAGTACTTTGGTCGATACGATGGTAGCTATCGCATTGGCCGCATCATGAAAGCCATTGATATAGTCGAATATCAAGGCCAGTATGATGATGGTTATCAGTAGTTCCATGTACAATCTGTTTATCAGGCATATTTTACAATGATATTCTTTAGGAGTTTACCTACATGATCAGCGGCATCCGATGTTTTTTCCAGTTCCTGAATAATCTCTTTTGTCTTAATCAGTTCAACAGAATCTGTTTCTTCATTAAACAACTGCATGATAAACAGTTCGTAAACTTCATCAGCACAATTCTCCAATTCATGAAGTTGTTGACAGTATTCTTGCAGTTTGGACTTTTTCTTGCTGCATGTTTCCAGTTCATCCATTGCTTTGCATATAAGAGTAGCACCTTGCTGGATGAACATGGCCAACTTTTTTCCACTGTCTGAAATGGTACGAGGGTTGTAAATTGCAATCCGTTTCGAGGCACTGTGAATCCGGTCTGTGACATCGTCAATGGAAGAAGCCAAATCATGAATGTCCTCCCGGTCGAATGGGGTGATGAAAGTTTTTCCAAGTTCATCGAAAACCAATTGGGTCATTTGGTCACCTTTTCTTTCAGCTTCCTTTATTTTACGGTAATATTCTTGACGCTTTTCAGAAGTGTCATGTTCCATACTGTCTATCAAGAGTTCAGCTGCTTGAAGTACGATTTGTGATAGTTGTTTCAACAGAGGGAAAAATTTACTTTCCTTAGGTATAAATCGACTTAATAGAGAATTGTTCATGCGTTATTATGTTTATTCTTTATTCGTATTCGTATAAATTCAAGAAGTGCAGGAAAAAGAGAAATCAGTATGATACTCACCAGTAGTATTTCCAAATTATGTTGAACGAAAGGAATATTTCCGAAAAAATAACCAGACATACAAAACAGTACAACCCAGACGAAGCCACCGATTACATTGTAAATGATAAATGTATAATAGTGCATACGCCCCATTCCGGCAACAAACGGTGCAAAAGTACGGACTATGGGAACGAATCGAGCTATGATAATCGTTTTTCCACCATATTTTTGAAAAAAATGATGAGTCTTCTCCAAATGACTTTGCTTGAAAATTCTAGAATCAGATCTACCGAACATTTTTTTTCCGAATGAATGCCCAATCAGGTAATTACAAGAATCACCTAAAACGGCTGCAATAAAAAGGACTAATATCAGCAAACTTATTTCCAATGGCATTCCAGGAATAGATGCAACTGCACCGGAAACGAATAACAGAGAGTCTCCAGGCAGAAATGGAAAAAAGACCAGACCTGTTTCACAGAAAATAATCATGAAAAGCAAAACATATGTCCATGCACGATAATTTTGGACAAGTGCAACAAGGTGCTGGTCTATATGTAGAAAAATATCAATGAAGGAATCCATTCGATTTATGTAAGGTTTGTATAAATGTAGTGGCTTTTTCTCCTTTCAGGCAGTATAAATCTGTAACCGGCTCATACAAAAAAGAGGTGTAAGACAGTAGCTGAAAAGCAACATACTGACCGTCTTTCGAGTAAATCATATGCAGACATATTTGTGGTTCTTCTGTTAGAATGGGCTGTAAATCACAAAGTGAAGTCAGGTGTTTTTCCAATTGGGAATAATGCTCTTTTTTAAATAAAAGGCTTTTTTTGCAAATCATACTTCCAGTTCCTACATAAGCTTTATAGGAAGCGCGAGAACTCAAATGATAAAGAGAAAAGCCAATAAGAGCACATCCGACTACAATCCGCAACGCATCAAGGTTCGATTCAGACTTACTTGCCGGCATAAAGAACAAACCGACACCAGCAACGAGTAGTAATATTGACATAAATATAGTGAAAAAGCTGGTACGATTCTGAATATCCCGGGAAGGATATGATTGAAATAAATTAAATTTTTCCATACAACTCTACGGTTAATACAATGAGACAATAGAATTTCTCTCCCTCTTCATTATAACCCTTGCACAGCCTGTTTGGCTGTAGGGTTTTCCGGATCTATCTGTAGAATTTTGTTCCAAAATACCTTGGACTGTTCATAATCCTTTTTGAGAAAGTAATAGTAGCCCAAGTAACTTTCACATTCGATCAGCACAGACTTGGAAGCATCCTCTTTCTTTTCCAATAAAGATAATGCCGATTCATAATAAGGTTTGGCTAGTCCTTGGGTACTTTCCGGGTCGGACATGGCATTGGTGCGTGCTCTCCAAAAATAGCCTAAGTAATTTTCCGGAACGCGTTCGATAACCTCTGCAAAAATTTCATCGGCCTTTTTCAGGAAAGTGCTTTTATCCGTTTCATTTACGCCAGTACTTCCAGCCGCCATATAATATAGTCTTCCGAGCAAGAATGCATCACTCACTTCCTTTTCTCCTTTCAGTCCATCTAAGTAAACTTGAAACAGACGGATAGCTTCAGGATAATTCTGTAATTTCTCGTGGGCGGCAGATACCTCCTTGGCTATTTCTGGGTGCTCATGGACCGTGTCTGCTTCTAATGCTTTCTCAAACCACTGTATGGCCTCGTCATTTTTTTGGTTTGCCAGAGAAATGCGTCCTCTGTATAAGAAATCCAAATATACATAATCTGTTCCGTCAGGACGGTCAAAAAAATTGTTTGCGGCCTCAAGTCCTTCCTGATAAGAGGCGATTTCATATAAATCGTACATGCGTAGACGCTTCAGCAGGTGATCGTCTTTGTCTGTCGCCAATCCTTTTTGTACTGCTTCCAATGACTGCTTATAGTCTTTGTTCAGATAGAGTAGCATGGCGTAGCGTCCGTAATCCTGAGTGTTGGGAGTGCCTTGTCCCATAAACTCATCATAAGCAGTCTTCGCTTTACTGTAATTTCCTGCTTGATAGTAGGCGTTGCCCAGTTCCCGATTCACTTCAGGCAACTCCGGATGGCTTGCTTTCAGTTTTTCCAGCATATCGATGGATAGTTGAGGATTCACACCCAAATAAGCGCGTGAATATTTGTAATATGCATCGTAGCAATTCGCATCAAACAGAATGGCTTGTTCGTAATATCCGCAGGCTGTACCTACATTCTTTTTTGACAACGCGATGTCGCCGGCCAGCATGTATAGGGGCGCAGATTTTGAATCTACTTTCATTGCGCGTTCCATATATTCTTGTGCCTGATCCGGACATTTGTGGCTTAAATAAGCGTTTCCTATTGCAATTAACAGAGAGATGTTTTTTTTGTTTTTTCCTTTCAAGAGTCTGTTGAACTCTTTAGCGGCCTCCTCTGGCGTTTTGTCAATTCCTGCTGCAATCTGTTCAACTTGCCAGCTGACTTCAGTCGTGAGTGGTTCCTGAGCAAAACCGTATGACGCAGAAAACATTAGTCCGCAATACACAAGGCACAAAAGATTATTTTTCATCATAAATAAATTACTCGTTAAAATTTAGAAATCTTCTTTTACGTTTACAACCCGGATCGGTTGTGTTGCGGGCACCAGTCCCGACTTAAGGATAATCCGTTGCCCACGGTCTCCGGTCAGAAATGTCATCACGCCTGTGGGAAGTGCTCCTTTTGGGTCATTGATGAGGATGTAGACATCGTGAGTCAGCGGATATTTTTTCAGAGCCAGATAGGCCTGATATGGTCTGTAACTGTTTTCAGAAGTGGCATTCACGCTGCTGGATACAGCCATCACTCTGACCTTTTGGTTAAAGGAAAGGCGTGTGGTGTCTGCCTTGTTGCCCACCCAATTGGCACCGATAACTCCAATGGCTTCGGGGGTGGTTGCCACATAATTGATTACCTCTTCATTGCTTTTCTGCGCTTTTAATGAGGTCGAAAGTGGTTTTCCTTGACAGATGGAGTCGATGACATAATGTACAGTTCCTGAATTAGGGTTATCAAACACTACCTGCATGCGCTCCAGCTTTGAATTCGGATTCAATTCTTTCCAGTTTGTAATCTCTCCCGTTGCGATGCGGCGGAAGTCTTTAACTGTTATCAGCGAGTCTGGATTGTCGCGATGAGTAATGAGCGCGACACCGCTCAAAGCCATCCGGACAGATTCTGGAAAGAATTTACGTGTATGAAAAGAAATCAATTCCTCTTCTGTCAGTCGGCGGTTAGTGATGGCCAGTCGTACGCTGTCTTTCAGCAGCAAATTCACAGCCTCCACCTCACTACAGTAAATCGGAGTGATTACAGCTTCTGGTGTTAGAGCTTGGTAGACCTGAAGTTCCTCTTCCATAATAGGTTTGAACGATTCGTCTACGGCAATTGAGATTTTCCCCGAATACAAGGTTTCTTCTTTGCCTTTCTTTTGTGAAGATGTGCAAGCAGAGAGTGTATACAAGCACAGAAAGTATAGTATTAATTTGTTTTTCATACACAATTTCACAATTACTGTAATTTAAACACAATAGGACAGGTGTAATAAACTGGCACATTGCGTCCGTTTTGCTTTCCAGGGATCCACTGCGGCAATGATTTTACGACACGTATAGCTTCTTTGTCGCAATAGGGATCTAGAGAGCGGAGCACCTTGACATCTTCCACATATCCTTTGGCACTTACGACAAAACGGAGAATGACCCTTCCCTGTATACCGTTTTCTTGTGCGATAACCGGATATTTTAGGTTTTTGGCAATGTACTTGAGCAGCTCTGTAGGACCACCAGGAAACTGAGGCATTTGCTCAACCATGGTATAAGGCTCTTCTTTCTCAGTTTCAGGGGCTTTGGTAATGACCTCTTGTAAGTCTGCGATATCTTTTCCGTTCAACTCATCGTTTCCTTTTACGTCCGCGATAGAAATCTGTACTTTGGTTTGCGTCAGTTCATCCTGACTCTTGAGCTCTTCATCGTCATTGACCTCCTCGTCTTTTTTTATGACTGGGGCGGTAAATTTGATAGTACTCTTGAGAGCCGGAGGAGGGGCTATTGGCTCTACTTTCTTTATAATCTCCTCTTTCACTTCCGGTTCTTCCAAAGCAGAGAGCTGTGTTACTTCTACCATTTCCTCTTTTTGTTTTGGCATCGCCAGTTTAATAAGTCGAGGCAGAGTAAACCCCGCCAATGCCACTACGGTAACGATAACTAGTGCTGCTGTTTGTCTTTTTCCCAAATCCCGGCGCATCTTGTAGGCACCGTAACTTTTATTTCTGTCTTTGAAAATTAGTTCGCACCATTCCAAAGAAGTTAAATCAACCTTTGACATGTTCTTCTTTTTTTTAAGTTATACATTGTTTTCTGTCGCTTTTTGACTTAACTCGCCTTTAGAGAGATAGTTGTCTATTAGGAACTTATCACCGTCTGTAATGTCCACAATTACATACTTTCCGATACTGCATATTTGCATTTCGTCAAGTGCGTCAATAAGGTTTTTATAAGTGGACTTGTCGGTTGCTTTGATGATAACGGTAGGGGTATTCCTTCCCGACTTCACCTCTGCAATTTCTTTCCTACATTCCTCTTCACTTATTTCAAGCCTTTCTTTCTTGTCTTTCAGTTCACGTACTTTCTTTACCGCTGCAGAGTTTTTGCTAAGCAACAGTTTGCGAAGTCCATCTGAGTTATAAGTGGTTTCTTTCAAAGAATTATAGTCCTTATAGTTCGGTTCACCTTCATAATAGTAAAGTTTCCCGTTATCTCCAAGCAGCAGGGTAAGGGCCTGTGAAGCTTTTACCTTATTCTGCATTTCCTCAGTAATATTTTTGTCATTGGAAGGCATACTGATTTCCATGGTCTGTGGTTTACTTAATGAAGTACACAGCATGAAGAAAGTAATCAGTAGCATATTCATATCCACCATCGGAGTAAAGTCCACGCGGATATTCATCTTCTTCTGCTTGTTGCCTTTCTTTTCTTTATTATTGTTTTCTTGAATTTCAGCCATATTTTTCTGCTTTTAATCTTCCGATGTGGTTTTTAAAGAGGTAATCAGATTGTATCTGTTCTCTTTCAAGTCCTGAAGAGAGTTCATCACTTTCTTTATGACCTCGTATGGAGTTTGCTGGTCGGCCTTAATCGCGATACGCAAATCATGGTTTGTGGCACGTGCATTGCGAACCCAAGCTTTAAATTGGTTGTCCACACTATCGCAAGGAATTCCTTGATCTTTTAGTGCGCGATCTTGTTGCTCAGTTGAGAGAGAAAGAAAGGACTTCATGCTCTTCATCGGTACTCCAAATGTTTGGAATAAAGAGAATTTCTTTATTTCCTGCGGAGTAAATGTAAGCCCATATTCAGAGCCCATCGCTTCTAAAGTGGCTGCCATGTCACTTTGCTTGTCAAGACTCATGAAAATTTTCCCCCTAGGGTCCACTAAGATAGACAGTATGTTAGTTTCTGGTATTTTGATTTCAGAAACGGATGCAGGAGTAACGACTTGCACTGGCTCTTTTTTTACAAAACTGGCTGTCAGCATAAAGAAAGTAAGGAGTAGTACTGTCACATCACTCATGGCTGTCATGTCGATGAACATACTTTTTTTCTGTATTTTTGCTCTACTCATAGTCGTTCGTTTTTTTAATGAAACATATCAACACCGAATTATCTCACCACTTTTTTTATGGTGAAACCGATGTATTAATGTGTAGAAGCAAATGTCTGTACAATAGAGAAGCCTACTTCGTCCAAGCTATAGGTCAGTTTGTCAATCTTATTAGTATAGTAGTTATAAGAAATTACGGCCAATGCACCTGTCAGAATACCGAATGCTGTATTTATCAAAGCTTCAGAAATACCGGTTGACAATGCGACTGAGTCTGTTCCACCACCAGCTGACAGTGCTGCAAACGAACGAATCATACCGATAACTGTTCCTAACAATCCCATCAGGGTACCCAATGTGGTAATAGTGGCGATAATCGGAAGGTTTTGCTGCATCATAGGTAATTCAAGCGCAGTAGCCTCTTCCAGTTCCTTCTGGATTGCCAGCACTTTTTGTTCTTTTGTCAGGTCATTTGTCTTTTCCATTTCGCGATATTTTCGAAGTGTGGAACTTACCACATTGGCTACAGAACCCCGTTGTTTGTCGCACAACTCTTGTGCTTTCCCAAGATCTCCGTTATTAAGAGCGTCCTTAATCTGTTCTACAAACTTAGAAAGCTTCATTCTTCCAAAAGAAGCGCGGATAGTAAAATAACGTTCTACACTTAAGGTTAAAACTGTCAACAAAAGCGTCTGGATAACAGGCACAATAACCCCCCCCTTATAGATAGTGCCAAGCATATTTCCTGGCAACGGATGATTGTTTGGGTCATTGTTCATAAAGTTTGCTGGATTCCCGAATACAAAATTATAGATACAGATAGCCACAATGAAACATGCAATAATGATTAAACCAGCGGCTTCGATTCCTTTAAATGACTTTTTTGAGTTATTTGATTTCATGATTTTTCGTTTATAGATTTTGTTTTGAAAAGTTTAAGCTATTGACAACTGACTTGTCTTCATGGTATGATGCAAGTCCTAAACCTACTCCGACACTTTAACGAGAGTGCCGGAGCAAAGAAAAAAACTAATCTATAAAACGACTAAATTACGATTTTTCTCATGGCAAATACATAGTATTCGCATGAAGGATTCACACAATGAATATTGATTGAAGGGTAAAGGCGCTCCTTATCCTTCAACAAGCCTACCTCACGTAGGGAATGATAGAACAGCAATAAGCGCAATGTAGAATTAATTTTGTGCATGTCATTGCAACGCACATGTTCATTCAACAGCTTATTGGACACTTGATTATCCTGATTTAAAGCATAGAAAAGATGATGTATTTCATCCAAAGTGTCATGAATGGAATCAAGTACATTGTTTGCACTTGTCAGATTTTGTATGACAGAAGCAATCTGCTTTTCACTTGAGACATAATGAGGCGAAACAGCTCCTGTTACTTGCGGTCTTATAAATATGATCGCAAATATCAATGTTATTTTTAATATAGTCTGTTTCATGTCTTTGCTCATTTATGTCTTTTGGTGGGACAAATATAGGGAATATTTTTTGTTCGGCAAACATTTGCGAGGATTTTTTGTATTTAGAACTTGTTTAAATTTTCCTGTTTGAAACAAGAAGAGTGCTTCTTCCTTTCTCGAAAATGATTATTTTTAGTTACCAAGTCACTACTGTCCACTAAAAATGGACAAGGTTAAAAATTAAATAAATTCGGTTCAC